>JAEIGA010000688.1_pt1 | contig 50109 bp, 47 predicted proteins | sample 9270691 | NCBI WGS metagenome assembly JAEIGA01 (sample SAMN17057246, study PRJNA624740) | gut metagenome | biome: biome; isolation source: fecal sample | host: Bos grunniens | place: China: Xizang | collected 2019 | reverse complement strand
GTACACCATTTCTGTCATTGGAGTGGGAGGCTCTGAGTGCTATCGAGGCTAAAAAAATTATTCAGGATAATCCGGTTGATCTGGTATTCTTGGATATAAATATGCCAAATATGAATGGGATTGAGTTGATACAAGAGCTGGAAGATGCTCCGTTGGTTATATTTACTACGGCCTATCCAGAGTTCGCGATTTCAGGCTATGAACTCGATGTGGTGGATTATCTTTTGAAACCATTCTCATTTGACCGATTTACAAAAGCAGTGACTAAAGCTCACGAACTTTTTACCATCAGACAGAATGCTGCGACAATCTCCGAGGCAGACTATATGATGATTCGTGTCGAGTATTCCACTGTAAGAATCGAAATAAACGAGATAGATTATATTGAGGGGCTGAAGGACTATATCAAGATTTATACTCGAAACGGGAAAAATTATGTGACAAAGAGTTCAATGAAGAATATCAGTGAACGTTTGCCTCAAAATTTTATACGTGCCCACAAATCATACATCGTTAATATGGAACGTGTCACTGCCCTAAAGAATAATGTAATTCAGATAGGACAGCAACAGATTCCGCTTGGAGCATTAAATAAAAATCTTGTTATAGAACGTATGCAAGATAAATTGCTTTAAAATTTCTTGCGGTAAGCATTCGGGGTCACTCCCGCATTACGCTTGAAATATTGTCCAAAGAACGATGAATTCGGGAAGTTTAACTCCATTGATATTTGTTGGATTGAGAGATCTGAATTTCTGAGCAGTGTTTTTGCGTTTGAAATTACTGCTTGAGAAATCCAGTTAGAAGCACTGCGTCCAGAAACATTGGTTACCAGTGTTGATAGGTATTTGGGACTGATGCACAACTCTCGGGCATAGAATTCGACTGAACGTTCGCGATTTGAGTATTCGGACAATAAAATCAGAAATTTCTTGAAAATATCCTCTTTGCGAGTGTGTGAGCTCTGTTTTGTAATTCGCTCGGTTTGATATATGGCAAATATCTCAAAGAAGAATGATATCAGTAAAAATCCCGTAATCTCATTTTTGAATGGGTAGTTCCTGCGTGAGTGTTTTGATTTGATTACCTCGTACATCGAGATTAAATCCTCTTCTTGTTCGCGAGAAAGTTTAATTATGGGTCTATCCTTGATATTAAGAGCTCCCATTAGCACCGAATGTGTCGGAGCAGCTCCGACTTCTCGCAGATAATCGTTTCGCACAACTAGTCCGATCCCATCAAAATCTTCGCTACACGACGCCGAATTGATGATAGAATTGGGGAACAGAGTGATCAAATATCCCGATTCAGCGTGAAATTTATTGTCGTTGATTTCTATATCAATATATCCTTTTTGACAAATTATGAATCCGACAAAATCGACCATTGCAGGTATCGTCGAGTCAATCTGAGTATATTTATCATAGAGGGTAAAACAATGTACGAACGAATCGTAATTCTCAAGACTCAAGCGTTTTATATTTAATAATTTTTCGTTCATATTATTTTATTTTCGTTTAATGTGTTTTTTATGAAATGCAAAAAAAATATTTTTGTAAGTCAATTGCAATAAGAGTATTTTTAATTAAGAACAAAAATACACATTTGTTGAAATATTGAACATTTGCAAGGCTCTATTATGAACGTTTTGTCTCAAAATAACAGCCATAAAAATTGGGTAGCAATATTTTTCTAAATAATAAATATTAAACCAAAAAAATCTGTATCTTTGCATTAACCAAAAAAAAATGAATAAATGAGAAAATTTGTATTGCTGACATCATTGTTTATGGTGTTGTTTTGTTTGCAAAGTTCTGCTCAAACATCAATATCAGCAGCAGTCTATTCATTGCCGCGAACTGTATTGAAAGTCGAAATCATAACAAAAAAAACAGAGATTACGGCTGGTCCCTATGCTCGTTATGCTCAGAAATATCTGGGTATAATTGTTCCACTGTCAAACAAGGTTAACTATTCAATTGAGTCTGCCATAATCACGCCATTTGAAGAGAGTGATCCTCAGTTTGTATACAGGTTGGATAATATTTCCAAAGAGGATCGTGAGAGTCTGTTGAGAGTAACTCCCAGTGGAATCATCTCAAAGGGAACGATGCCACTTGTCAATGAATGTGTAGTGGCGAAAGAACTGCTCTGTCAGAATGAAAAAAATACAAGTGCAGATGATATTTTGCAGATTGATAAACGAAATATGGCAGAACTCAATCAGAGTGAAATGGCTCAGAATGCAGCTCAAACGATTTTTATGCTGAGAAGAAAACGCATCGAATTACTGACAGGCGAACTTGGTGAAAATGTATTTGGTGAAGGTCTGAAGGTGGCAATAGAAGAATTGAATCGTCTTGAACGTGAATATATCGCGTTGTTTGCCGGAAAAACTGTAACAACGATTGAACGTAAAACATTTGAACTGATTCCTGATCAGAATAATTCGATGATTGTTTGTCGATTCTCGCCGACAGAGGGTGTAGTTGATGCAAGTAATCTCGGTGGCTATCCTATCGTTATGGAGTTCAAACTGGAAGGCGATAATTCAAATTCGGTAGCGGCTGATGTGAAGGGAGCAAAGGTTTATGTCCGTGTGGCAGAGATGGTTAATGTAAATGTCGTTGATAGTAATAATAGAAAAATTATTAGTAGCAAACGATTGCCAATTTATCAATTTGGACGTGTGATGGCAGTCCCCGTATCGTTGGCAAAATAGACAATTTGTATTATGGGTAATAAAAAAGAATCGCAACAGCGATTCTTTTTTTATTTGAAATTAGATTGACTATTAGTCTTCATCATCTTCGTCAAGTTGATCGGCGATTTCTTCTGCGTCTTTAATTTCGCCATCTTCATCGAAGTAGTCTTTTTCATCTTCGTCATCAACCTTAGTATCAATCTTCACATTGATTTTGACAAGATAGCTTGTGTCATCGGTTTCAAACGGTACCGCATAAAAAAACTTATCAGGTCCTAAATCAATTCTCATCATTTTCTCTGAGAACCCCAACGGATATTGTTTCTTGACCTCTTCCTGCAATTCTGGTGAGAGGTTCTTGAAACTTACAACTAATTTTTTCTTTGTATTCATTGATAACTTTTAAACTAATCAGCTATTAATCAATTTTTTAACTCTGTTTATGTATGTGAAATCCATACAAAAACTTCTGCAAGTATAAGCAAAATTTAGAAAATCATTAATTTTTTTTAAAAAAATTTCCCTAACAATCTTCTTATTCAGTTAAAACGTAGGTGAAGTGGTGATAATTTGGTGTAAAAATGGTATATTTGCAACCAATAAAAGTTACGCAAAATTTATGAAAGAAATTAAAGGAACGGGGGTTGCATTGGTAACTCCGTTTAATCAAGATGGCTCAGTAGACTATTCGGGACTCGAACGTGTCGTAAGAAATGTTATAGATTCGGGTGTGGATTTTCTTGTTGTGTTTGGAACTACAGCTGAGACTCCTACCTTGAATGATGACGAGAAACAAAAAATTCTATCATTTGTTAAGAATCTCAATGCAGAACGCTTGCCGATTATGGTCGGAATGAGTGGAAATAATACGGCTCTGCTGATTGAGCAGATTCGTAATTTTGATTTTACGGGAATTGATGCGTTGCTGTCAGCCTCGCCGTACTACAATAAACCATCTCAAGAGGGAATATATCGACACTTTATGGCCGTAGCAGAGGCATCTCCGGTGCCTGTAATGTTGTATAATGTGCCAGGTCGTACGGGGTCGAATATGTTGCCTGAAACTGTAGTGCGTCTGGCTCGTGATAACAAAAATATAATGGGTATTAAAGAGGCTTCTGGAAATATGGCTCAGGTTAGCAAAATTCTGCGTGATAAACCCGATGGATTTGAACTCTACTCTGGTGAGGATAATCTGGCCGTTGCAACGATTGCTTTGGGTGGAAAGGGTATAATCTCCGTAGCTGCAAATGCATTCCCGAAACCTTTCAGCAAGATGATTAATTATGCACTTGAGGGTGATGCTGTTAGTGCGAGTGCGTTACAATTGGAACTTTTTGAGATAATTGAATTATTATTTGCAGAGGGTAATCCTGTGGGAGTGAAAACGGCTTTGTCAATAGAAGGTATTTGTAATCAATGGGTTAGGTTGCCACTTGTGCCGGGGACAGATTGTCTTAGAGAAAAAATGCAAAAAATAATTGCACAAAAATTTGCATAAATAAAAAAAAGGTTATACCTTTGCACTGCAAATGAGGGGTCCCTTCGTCTATCGGTTAGGACGGAAGATTTTCATTCTTCAAAGAGGAGTTCGATTCTCCTAGGGACTACGAAACGAGAGGGCTGTTCGTTGGACGGTCCTTTTTTTGTTGTGTATATGAAAATATCTGTAGATAAAAATATTCCTTATATCGAGAGTGTTTTCCCTAAAGATGTTTCTGTGCAATGGCTGTCGGGAAAAGAGTTTTCGGCAGAATCTGTGAAAGATTCGGACGCACTGTTAATCCGAACCCGAACCCGTTGTGATGCATCGTTGCTCGAGGGAAGTCGTGTGAAAACTATTGCTACGGCAACAATTGGAACAGATCATATCGATTGGGAGTATTGTCACAAACGTGGAATTAAGGTGATTTCAGCAGCCGGATGTAATGCTTGTGGTGTGAAACAATATGTGGTGGCTGCATTGCTTGAACTCGAAAAACAGAAATTTGATCTGACTGGAAAAAGACTTGGTGTGATCGGTGTCGGAAATGTCGGTACACAGGTCGTTCAGGCTGCAAAAGTGATGGGATTAGATGTGATGGAATGTGATCCACCCAAGATGCTGAGGGGAGAACTTGATTCTCACGTTGAATTAGACAAGTTGTTGAGATGTTGTGATATAGTGACACTTCACGTGCCGCTGGTTACCAATGACGAGTTTGTTACAGAGAATATGGCCGATGAGCATTTCTTCTCGAAAATGAAAAAGGGTGCTGTATTTATCAATTCATCAAGGGGAGAGGTTGTTGATCAAGAGGCTTTGAAACGTGCTATACGTAGTAAACATTTGAGCCATACGGTGCTTGATGTATGGCGAAATGAACCAGAGATTGACCGTGAATTGATGATGCTCGTGGATTTGGCAACACCTCATATTGCGGGATATTCACGACAGGGAAAGGCTAACGGTAGTGCGATGTGCATCCGAGCTCTGTCCGAAATATATGGTTGGGGATTGAATGATTGGTATCCAAGCGAGGTTGAACCCAATGTGATCAATTGTCAGAAATTGACTTTCAAAGAGATAAGAGAGTCTATTGCACGTGAGTGTGATCTTGTTGGTGATTGTCAACGCTTGAGAGCTAATCCCGAGTGTTTCGAGTCTCTGAGAAATAATTATACATATCGTCAGGAGACTCTTTAACCGGTGTGGCAATGGCGGAAATCTTGTCTTGAAGGAGTGAAACTAAACACAAACTAAGACTATGATTTATCCGTTTGTGTTATCGTTGCAGCTCATCTCACTTTGGGTAGTAATGTGCAACAGATGAAAAACAGTGTAAAAAAATGATAGAAACCGACGAATTCCGAGTGTTAGGTTTAACAGACTCGACACTAGGAGCAATCCGAAGTAAAGGATTTGAAACACCATCGCCGATCCAGCGATTGGTAATTCCTGTATTGTTGCAGGACCAAAATGACATTATTGGACAAGCTCAGACTGGAACCGGAAAAACTGCTGCGTTTGGACTGCCGATATTGGAACTCTTCGCAGAAAAACGTGGAGTCCCCCAGGCTCTGATATTAGTGCCGACAAGAGAGTTGGCACTGCAAGTTACCGACGAATTATTGTCGTTTAATATCAACAAGAAATTGTCAATAACACCTATTTATGGCGGTGCCTCTATAAGCGAGCAGTTACGTCGTCTTGCTAAGGGCTCGGATATCGTAGTCGGTACTCCGGGGCGTATCCTTGACCATTTGCGTCGTGGAACTCTCGATTTGCGTAGTCTGCATTGGTTGGTGCTTGATGAGGCTGACGAGATGTTGGATATGGGCTTTATTGAAGATGTTGAACAGATAATGAGTCATATCGTTGAGCCTCATAGGGTATTGTTATTCTCGGCGACGATGCCTGACCGAATAAAAGAACTTTCAAAAAAATATATGACCAACGTCTCTTTGTTGAAAGTTGATACTCCGAATCTCACTACAGATTTGACCGATCAGATATATTTCGAAGTTAAAGAGGCAGACAAATTTGATGCATTGACCCGAATCATTGATGTTACTCCAGATTTTTACGGAATAATATTTTCGAGAACAAAGGTGGGGGTAGATGAACTTGTGAATCGTCTGATAGATAGGGGGTATGCAGCAGAAGGATTGCACGGAGATGTGTCTCAGTCATTAAGGGAAAAGATTCTTCGTAAATTTAAACGTAAGAACTCGAACATACTCGTAGCGACCGATGTGGCTGCCCGAGGTATTGATATCAGCAATTTGTCGCACGTAATAAATTATTCGTTGCCACAGGATTCGGAATCGTATGTTCACCGAATTGGTCGTACAGGCCGAGCTGGAAATCAAGGAACTGCTATAACCTTTATATCTCCGGCCGAGTTTCGTCAGTTCTCGGCGATGAAACGTCAGGTTAAAGCAGATATTCGTCGTGAGAAATTGCCGACTCCGCAAGATATCGTGGCAATGAAAAAGTCTAAGATAATGGAGGATTTGGCAGAAATAATTGAGGGCGAACTCTACGGCGATTGTGGAACAATGGCTCGCGATATTTTGCAGAATTATCCTCCGGAAGTAGCTCTTGCATCGTTGTTGAAATTGGCATTCAAAGGCGAACTCGACGAAAGTAGTTATCCAGAGATCCGTTCGTTCTCGGTTGATAGAAAAGGTTCGGCACGATTGTTCCTTGCCTTGGGACGTTCTGATGGATTCTCTCCCAGAAAGATACTTGATTTGATTGTCCGTGAGTGTGATTTGCCAGCATCAAAAATTGATGACATAAAGGTTCTTGATGAATTTTCGTTTGCAACGGTTCCATTTTCAGAGGCCGAACGTGTAACTCGAACTCTCAATAGTTTGAGTAAAGGACGTCCGATTGCTTCGATGGCGAAGGATAAAGATGTAAAAGGAGATGAGTCATCATCTCGCAAAGAGGGGAAACGCAGTGACAGAAAATCTGAACGTCGTAAAGATAAAAAGTTTTCGAAAGGTCGTGATGAATCGGCTAAACGTGGCGAGAAACGTCAGCGGAAATCTGACAGAAAATCAACTGCAAAAAGATCTAAGAAGTGACAAAGTGTCACAAACTGACAATAGAGTGAACTCTTTTTGTCAGTAAAAACGTATAGAATGTGTCAAATTTAGATTTGGCACATTTTGTGTATAACATAGATTGATGTACACAATAGTGTGAATACTAATAAAAAACAATAACTTAAATAAAAAATTACAACAATGAACATTAAACCATTAGCAGACAGAGTGGTCATTGAACCCAAAACTGCAGAAGAAAAGACCGCAGGCGGTTTGTATATTCCTGACACAGCAAAAGAAAAACCACTGGAAGGTGTAGTGTTGGCTGTGGGTGCCGGTACAAAAGATGTCACTATGGAGGTGAGTGTCGGTGATAAGGTATTGTACGGAAAATACTCAGGAACAGAAATTAATGTTGATGGCAAAAATTTGATTATAATGCGTCAAAGCGATATCCTCGCAAAATTTTAATTAACGGCAAAATTTAAGTTCAGATACTATGGCAAAAGAGATTAAATATACAGCAGAAGCTCGTGAAGGTTTAAAAGCTGGTGTTGATGCATTGGCAAATGCAGTTAAAGTAACACTGGGTCCTAAAGGTCGTAACGTTGTTATTGATAGAAAGTTCGGAGCACCACACGTGACTAAGGATGGTGTAAGTGTTGCTAAAGAGGTTGAATTGGAAGATGCACTGGCAAATATGGGGGCTCAGATGGTTAAAGAGGTTGCATCAAAGACTGCAGATAATGCAGGTGATGGTACAACAACTGCAACTGTTCTTGCACAGTCAATTATTAATGTTGGCGTTAAGAACGTTACAGCCGGAGCCAATCCGATGGATCTGAAAGCAGGTATTGACAAGGCTGTTGCTGCAATCGTTGAGAACCTAAGAGCTCAAAGCGAAGAGGTGGGTGACAATATCGAAAAAATTAAACAAGTTGCTACAATCTCTGCTAACAACGATGAGTATATCGGAGGACTGATTGCTGAGGCTATGAGTAAGGTGAAAAAAGAGGGTGTAATCACAGTCGAAGAGGCTAAGGGTACAGAAACTTACGTGGATGTAGTTGAAGGTATGCAGTTTGACAGAGGTTATATTTCTCCATATTTTATGACTGATTCTGAAAAGATGGAGGCAACTCTCGAAAAACCATACATCTTGTTGACAGATAAAAAGATCTCAACAATGAAAGAATTGATGAGCGTTCTTGAACCTGTTGCTCAAAGCGGTCGTGCAATGATGATTGTTGCAGAAGATGTCGATGGCGAAGCATTGGCTGCACTTGTCGTAAATAAATTGCGTGGCACATTGAAGATTGCTGCAGTAAAAGCACCGGGATTCGGCGATCGTCGTAAAGAAATGCTCGAAGATATCGCAGTATTGACAGGTGCTACAGTTATCTCTGAAGAAAAGGGTATCCGTCTTGATCAGGCTACGGTTGAAATGCTTGGTACAGCTGAGAAAGTTTCAATCACCAAAGAGAATTCAACCATCGTAAATGGTATGGGTGATAAAGAAAAAATCGCAGCTCGCGTAGCTCAAATTCGTAAACAAATCGAAAATACAACATCAGACTACGATCGTGAAAAACTTCAGGAACGTTTGGCAAAATTGGCAGGTGGTGTAGCTGTCCTCTATGTCGGAGCTGCAACAGAAGTCGAAATGAAAGCTAAGAAAGACCGCGTAGATGATGCTCTGGCAGCAACTCGTGCAGCTGTTGAAGAAGGTATTGTTCCTGGTGGTGGCGTAGCGTATCTGCGTGCAATAGCTACGATAACAGACCTTAAGGGTGAAAATGACGATCAGAATACAGGTATCCAAATTGTACGTCGTGCCGTAGAGGAACCATTGCGTCAAATTGTGGCAAATGCAGGTGGCGAAGGTTCTGTCGTAGTAAACAAGGTTAAAGAGGGTACAGGTGCATTTGGTTATAATGCTCGTGAAGATCGCTTCGAAGACCTGATGAAGGCTGGTATTATCGACCCGACAAAGGTTACTCGTGTAGCTTTGGAAAATGCAGCATCTGTTGCTTCAATGTTCCTGACAACCGAGTGTGTTTTGGTTGATAAAAAAGATGAACAACCCGTTGCGGCTGCAATGAACGGAATGGGTGGAATGGGCGGTATGATGTAGTAATTGCCCGAAATTCTTAGGAGTCCCGATAATTTATTGGGACTCTTTTTTTTGTATAGTTGTAATCTAATGTGGAAATATTTTGAATAATTGGAAAAAAATGCGAAATTTGTGGCAAAATTAATCTAAGAATATGGCAACTACTGCAGATTTGAAAAACGGAATGTGCATTGAATTCAACGGAAAAACTTTCTGTGTCGTAGAGTTCCAGCACGTAAAACCAGGCAAAGGTCCTGCATTCGTAAGAACAAAACTTAAAAATCTTGAAAACGGTCGTACGATCGATAACACATTTACTGCTGGCGAACGCATCGAGCCGGTGAGAGTTGAACGTCGTCCTTATCAGTATCTTTATGAAGACGATATGGGCTGCCAATTTATGCATCAAGAAACTTTCGAACAGATCTCAATCGATAAGAATTTGATCGAAAATGCAGACTTGATGGCTGAAGGTCAGATTGTTGAAGTTATGTTCCATACTGAAAAAGATATGGTTCTTTCAGCTGAACTCCCTCCAATTATCGAAACAACCGTTACTTATACCGAACCAGGTGTGAAGGGTGATACTGCATCAACAAACTCATTGAAACCTGCTACAATTGAAACAGGTGCTACAGTAAAGGTGCCTCTGTTCATTCAGACAGGCGAACGTATCAGAGTAGATGCTCGCACTCGTGAGTACTACGAACGTATCAAATAGTAAGTCGTATCAAAAGAAAAGAAAGGGCAGTCCCGCGGGGTTGCCCTTTCTTTTTGTCAAAATATAGTTACAATTCGTTATACTTTTTCAGCAGTGAGTCTGCAAATGTCGATTGATATTCGATTGTTTGCAGAACGACTTTGCCACTTGAATCTATAACATAAGCACGAGGAACATATGCACTTGCATATGTTTTATAAATTTCACCTTCGGGATCTTGTGCCATATCAATGGTATATCCGTTCGTCTTTTTATAGTTTATAAGATCCTCGCAAGAGGCGTTGCGACCGATTGCCAGAATGCGAATCGGTTTTGAATTGTTCGCTATTTTTTTATGCAAATCATCAAGTAGATATTTGCAATCGGGACAACTGCACGAAATTAGCAGTAAAATGAACGGCTCTCCGAGATAATCATTTAACGAAACAGTAGTACTATCTGTTCGCAAAGTCTTGAAGGATTTTGCCATATCATCTATATTCACGATTGTACTTTCCTGATGAGAGAGCGAGTCGTTGATATTACACGATGTTGAGCAGAAAACCAAAACAATTAAAAGTTTAAATAAATAGTTTAGTTTCATTGTATTTTTGAACGGAAAAAAAAGAAAGACACCGAGTGTCTTTCTTTTTTAATATAATTAGAACGCTTTGGCAATACCGATGAAATCTTCGGCTTTAAGAGCAGCTCCTCCAATCAGACCGCCGTCTACATCTTCTTTTGCGAAGAGTTCCGCAGCATTAGATGGTTTGCAACTGCCACCGTACAGAATCGGAGTGTCTTGTGCTGCAACGCCAAATTTATTAGCCAAAACTCTGCGGATATGCGCGTGAATTTCCTGAGCTTGCTCAGCTGTTGCAGTCTTGCCTGTTCCGATAGCCCAAACAGGTTCGTACGCAATGATTAATTGTGAAAATTGTTCTTCGTTAAGGTTAAAAACGACCTCTTCGATTTGTTGTTTAACGACATCGAAATGTTGACCAGCTTCGCGTTGTTCGAGTCTTTCACCAACGCAGTAGATTGGTTTGAGTCCGTTTGCAAATGCAAGAGCCATCTTCGAGTTCAGTGTTTCTGCTGTTTCTCCATAATATTGACGGCGTTCAGAATGGCCCAAGATTACATACTCAGTATCAATTGATTTGAGCATTTTTGCAGCAACTTCTCCTGTATATGCACCAGATTCGTGGTCAGCACAATTTTGTGCACCTACTGCTATGCCTGTCTCCTTTGCAGCATTGATAACGCAGCTCAAATGAGTGAAAGGGGGGCAGACAATCAGTTCAACACAACTGCAAATATCTTTTTTCAGTTCTGCAATGCCTTTAACAAGATTAACACCCTCTTGCGGAGTGGTATTCATCTTCCAGTTTCCTGCTACTATTTTTCTTCTCATAATGATTGATATCTAATTATTCACACCATTTTTTTACATCTTCCATTGATGGAGACTTCAGACCCAATTTATATTTTTTATTATGTCCGCACAAATCGTTAAACAATTTTCCTGCCGAAGCACGTTTCAGACTGTCAATAGTTTGAATGCTCATCTTTCTGAGTACGTCAACCCATTCTGCTGGAACGCCTGCTTCAATAAATTTTTCGTCATTGTCAATAACGGGTTTCTTTTCAGGTCTCATTTGCGGGAAGAACAATACATCTTGAATTGAAGGACTGTCTGTCATAAACATAGTCAGACGGTCTACACCAATGCCGAGTCCTGAGCAGGTTGGCATACCATATTCCAACGCACGAATGAAATCCATATCAATGAACATTGCTTCATCGTCGCCTTTTTCGCTGAGTCGCAATTGTTCTTGGAATCTTTCCAGCTGGTCAATTGGGTCATTCAACTCTGAATATGCATTACACAATTCTTTACCATTGACAAACAATTCGAAACGTTCTGTTAAGTCTGGATTATCTCTGTGGCGTTTGCACAGTGGTGACATTTCGCTGGGGTAGTCAATGATGAACGTTGGTTGGATTAGATCGTCTTCACAGTATTGTCCGAAGATTGCATCAATGAGTTTGCCTTTACCCATAGTTTCATCGAATGGAACGTTGAGACGTTTGCAGGCTTCACGCAATTGATCTTCATTTTGACCTGTGATATCATACCCCGTTTTTTCCTTGATGGCATCGGTCATACTCAGACGACGGAACGGAGCTTCGAAACTGATCTCTTTACCTCCGAGTGTGACTGTTTTTTTGCCGTGAAGAGCCATTGCCACTTCGCCAAGCATCTGTTCAACGAACTCCATCATCCAGCGATAGTCTTTCCACGCAACATAGATTTCTAATACTGTGAACTCTGGGTTGTGAGTACGATCCATACCCTCATTTCTGAAATCTCGTGAAAATTCGTATACACCTTCGAATCCACCGACAATCAGTTTTTTCAGATAGAGTTCATTGGCAATACGCAGATAGAGTGGAATATCTAAAGCGTTATGGTGAGTGATAAACGGACGTGCTGATGCTCCACCAGGAATTGGTTGAAGCACCGGAGTCTCAACCTCGGTATAGCCAAAACGGTTAAAGAACTCACGCATCGTGTTCATAATTTTCGTGCGTTTGAGGAATACATCTTTAACGTGCGGATTGACAATGAGATCGACATAACGTTGGCGATATCTCATTTCCGGGTCGCTGAATGCATCAAAAGTTTTGCCATCTTTTTCTTTTACGATAGGTAGCGGTTTGAGAGATTTGCTCAAAATGGTGAACTCCTTACAATGAACTGAAAGCTCGCCTGTTTTGGTAATAAATACAAAACCTTTGACTCCGATGATATCTCCGATATCAAGCAATTTCTTGAATACGGTGTTGTATAATGTCGGATCATTTTCAGGACATATGTCATCACGTTTGATGTATACCTGAATACGTCCATATTGGTCTTGCAGTTCAAAGAATGCAGCGCTACCCATAATTCGGCGAGTCATAATACGTCCCGCGATAGAGATGTTCTGCATATTATTCTTCTCAGGATCAAATTCATCACGAATTGTCTGTGTTGTAGCATTGGTTTCGAACATTTGAGCCGGATAAGGATTTATGCCCAAACGTCTTAATTCTTCGAGTGAATTACGTCTGATTAATTCCTGTTCGCTGAGTTCGTTCATTTTCAAAAAAGTTTGAGTTATTATTTTTTAGTTTAATTTTTTTGCCAAATACTCAATTATGTCGGTCGTAATCTTCTCGGTTGTTTTATTCTGGTCGTCGAGCAGTGGATTGAGTTCTACAACATCGACACTTTTTACACGATGATTTTGAGTGACCGTATCAATAAGTCTGTACAATTGTTCTGGAGTTAGACCATCTTCGACAGGTGTGCCTGTTCCGGGAACATATTTCGGATCCAATGAGTCTATATCAATGCTGAGATGAATGTTATTCACACCCCAGCTTTTGATAATTTGTGCTACCTGTTGAGTGATGTATTCAAAGCCTTTTTGTTTGATTTGACACATCTCCAAGACTTTGACATTTTCTTGTGCAATGATTTGCCGTTCTCCGGGATCGATATCTCTTGCTGCGATAATCAGAACTTTATCTCCTGAAATTTTCTTTCCACAGAACAAAATGTCGTCTAATCTTTTGTCAACTCGTCCGAGCATTGCCGCAATAGGCATTCCGTGAATATTCCCGCTTGGAGAACTTTCTGCCGTATTAATGTCAGTATGGGCATCAATCCAAACCACTCCCAGGTTGTGTCCGAATTGTTTTGCAACTCCCGAAACGCTTCCAATAGCAATTGCGTGGTCGCCACCTACAATCATCGGAATCGAATTCTCTGAGACTGCATTATAAACCTTTTGTGCGAGTCGTTCATTGAAATCGGCAACTTGAGTTATATTTCTCATTTTTGGATTGAACTCTGGCTGCAAGTTGTCTGATACGCAGACGTTTCCGTACTCGGAAATATTGATATTTATAGCTCTCAATTTATTGATAATTCCGCCACGAAGAAGTGTGTTCGGAGCAAACTGTGTCCCGACTTTTCGACTGCCCAGACATAACTCTGCACCGATGAATGCAATTTCCTGTCTTTTTGAATCGTTGTTGGAATCATTTGAGTATAATTCTTCTAACGGTGTATTATCTGTATTTGAATTATGTTCTTCAATAGTCATAATAAGTTTTGTCTGGGCTGCACTAGCAGCGACATTCAACTCACAAAAATAATCATTTGAAATTTAATTAGCAATACTTATACCCTAAATATTTGCCGAAATTATTGTTGATTGGTCTAATTATAATCTGTTGTAATTTCCGAATAAGTGTTCGATTTGAAAGTAAATTGAAAGGGTATAGATTGCAGTCGGAAAATTTTAGTATCTTTGCTGTTATGAAAAGGTTTATTGTATTGATAATATTGGCGTTTTGTGCAGTATCCACCTATGCACAGAGCACAAGGGTGAGAGGGCGTGTTACCGATTCGAAAACAGGTCTGCCTTTGGCATATGTAAATGTGTCGTTAAAGGGAACAACTTCAGGTACGATCACTGACGAAAATGGTTTGTTTTCGTTTGAAAGTCGTGAAGTTGAAGATGAACTCGTGGCTTCGTGTATAGGCTATGAAAATTTCTCCAGAAAAATTAATCGTGGAAAATACAACGAGATAAACATCGCTTTGAATCCTCAAAAGTATAGTGCTGATGAGGTCGTTGTCAAGGCTGGTGTGAATCCAGCATTGCTGGTTCTTGAGCACGTCGTAAAAAATCGAAATAAGAATGATCCGGATAGGTATAATCGTTTCATTTGTAAGACTTATACCAAGATGCAACTTGAGATCAATAATATGAAACCCGAGTTTAGATCGGATAGGTTGCAACGTAATTTCGGATTTATATTTGACTATATGGATACTTCTGCATTGACGGGCAAATCTGTGTTGCCTGTGATGATTTCCGAAACGGTGGCAGATTACTACCATAGTCGAAATCCGAAAGTCAAACGAGAGATAATCTTGGCAAACCGTGCTTCGGGTGTCGAAAATACATCTTCCTTTGCACAGTTTACGGGTAGAATGCACATTAATGTGAATTTTTATGATAACTTTATTGACATTATGGACGTTAATTTTGCTGGTCCTATTGCTCAGTATAAGTCGAATTTTTATGAGTATACGTTGGCTGACAGTCTCTATATTGATGGTCGTTTGACTATTAAGATTACGTTCCATCCGAAGCGCACTGCCACTCCGGTGCTTGAGGGGGAATTGTATATTGATGACCTTACTTCAGGATTGGTGTCAGCATCGGCAAAGATGTCATCCGGTGTAAATGTCAATTGGGTGAACAATTTGCGTCTGGAGTGTCGAAATCAATTCATCGAATCGATAGGGTGGTTCAGACATACGGATAAGGCTACGGTCGAATTTTCGATTGACGATGATAAGTTTGCTGAAAAACATATAACCTTTTTGGGGACACGCCAGATAACTTATTCGGATGTTAAGATAGATGCAGAGATTCCGACAGAGGTGGCAAATATGGAGTATCAGGTGGGACTCGCAAGTGAAAATGTGTCAATCACCGATGAGGAGTTTTGGGCTGAAGCTCGTCCCTATAAGCTGACCGAACGTGAGACAAAAATCTATGAAATGGTTGAGGCTGTAAAAGATGTCCCACTCTACCAGAATATCTATACCATTCTCAATACAATATTTACGGGTTATTACAATACAAAATATATCGGAGTTGGACCATATTTCAAAGCGTTGAGTCATAATGACCTTGAAGGGTTTAGAGGTCAGATTGGTGTCCGTACCCGAGAGGCATTCAGTAAGCGAGTGCGGTTAGAGGCCTATGCGGCTTATGGACTCGATGATAAGAGATGGAAAGGTGGTGGAAATGTCGAATTTGTGTTTGGATCAAATGCCCTAACTCGGAAATTGTATGTAACGGCAAAACACGATGTGATGCAGTTGGGGGCAGGGGAGAATGCATTGACAGAAAGCAATATTTTGTCTTCGATTATGTCGCGAGGTTCTCAACGTCTTTCGATGGTTGATTGTTTGTCCTTGAGTTATGAACACGAACTGAAACCCGGGAAGAGTCTGTTTATAGGTGGAAATGTGAGAAAAATATTCGGAAACGAGTTTGTGCCGATGATGACACTCAGCGGAAAACCTGTAGAGTTTGTCAAGAGTAAGTCTGCCTCTGTTGGTTTCAGATATGCAACTGATGAAAACATTGTACGAACAACGTTCGATAAGTATAATTTTGCTTCGCCTTATCCGGTCTTTATCCTGAATGCTACATATGGAAATTACTCGGTGGCAGGTGTGGATAGGGATTATGCACGTGTCGATTTCGGAATGGATTATGATCTGCAACTTCCACCTATCGGGGTGTCAGAGATATCACTGCGGGCAGGACGAATATTCGGACAGGTGCCATATCCGTTGTTGAAGTTGCACGAAGGTAACGGTACGTATCTCTATGATCAGTATGCGTTTTCGTGTATGAACTACTATGAATTTGCCTCTGATCAGTGGCTGACGATGTTTTATGAACACCATTTCAATGGCTGGTTATTTGGACGATTGCCGTTGCTCAAGAAGACGAATTGGCGTGAGGTAGTAGTCTGCAAGGTGGCATACGGTGGACTTTCTGATAAAAATAGTGTAACATCTACGACGGCCTTGTTGAGATCACCAGAAGGAATGACCTCTCTTGAAAAACCATACATTGAGGTGGGAGTTGGTGTTGAAAACATCTTCAGACTATTGCGTTTTGATTTTATATGGAGGGCAACTCATCGTGAACATAAGAGTGTATATAAAGTCGATAAATATGCATTTAACGTAAGTATTCACCTGAAATTTTAGAGATAATCTTAATATGGAAAAGAGAGGGTATTCCACTATTGTTGGATATCCTCTCTTGTTATCTGATTCAGACCTGTTTGGTATAGATGAGTTTTGATGTGTCAAATCCAAGTTCTGTGGCAAAAATTTCGAGTTGTTTTTTTATTTCACGTTCGAGGGTCGGAGTACGTGCCATAAACCAAAGTGTATTTGAGCGAGACCCGGTGATTACGGCCACAGTGTAGTGTTTGTCAATGTATGCCACTCGGTAGGCAAATCCAATGGGAAAGCCGAAGTAGACCTTAAAGTAGTTAGGCTTTGTAGTCGGTAGTAAACGTGCTGACCGACTTGTTTTTATATTGCCCGATTTGAATCCCTGGTTTAGCACTGCAACGTGACTCTTGTCGGTGAAATTGTAGTGTGCAGTTACGCGTTCAAGACCTCGTTCGTACGGGTGATCGAGTCTGGCAATCTCGTACCAAACTCCCATAAATCTGTTCAAATCGAAAGATTCGATTATGGGGACTTTTACTATACGTCCGCCGAAGATAGATGAAAATAACATATCAGATTACAATTGGTTTAAAATTTAGATATGGTTAGCTGAATTGTTGTCTTTGAAAAAATTATGCCGAAAGATTGATATTGTCGTGTTTTTTTTCTATCTTGTGCCAAATTTGAAACGTATGTGGGTAATTATATCGTTACTTTTTCTTGCAATAATTCTTATGCTTGTTGAACTCTTCCTTGTGCCCGGATTCGGTGTGTCGGGAGTTCTCTCGCTATTGTGTATGATTACGGCAATTGTTATATCATACCTTGAGCATTCGTTTTTGATTGGGTGTGTAGTTGTAGGAGTGTCGTTGCTGTCAATAGGGTTGGTTGTGTGTTATGGGCTCAAATATGGAACTTGGAAAAAAGTTTCGTTGCAAGAGACTATTACGGCAACGGTAAATGATTCGACTTTTGAAGGGGTGTCAGTTGGTGATTTAGCAAGAACCATCAGTCGATTGGCTCCGATGGGAAAGGTTCAGGTCGGTAATCGCCAGTTCGAGGCCAAGTCGATAGATTGTTATATTGATGAGAGAACAGAGGTAGTAGTCGTTGAACTCTGTGATTCTTATCTAATTGTAAAACAGAAAGATAATAATTAATTAAATTTTATGATAATGGATGAATTAATGTTTTTGGGAATTTTGGCAGTCGTTGGGATTGTCGTGTTGGCATTGTTGTTCTATTATGTGCCAATCGGAGTCTGGTTCTATTCTGTAGTCTCAGGCGTGAGAGTAGGGTTGTTGCAATTGATTTTTATGCGTTGGCGTCGTGTGCCGGCATCGATGATTGTAAATGAATTGATTACTGGAACAAAAGCCGGATTATCATTGAATGTGAACGAAATGGAGGCTCACTATTTGGCGGGAGGAAATCTGCCAAACGTGGTGAAAGCTCTGATTTCTGCTCAAAAAGCAAATATTGCACTCGATTTTAAGATGGCAACAGCAATCGATTTGGCTGGACGAAATGTTGCAGAAGCTGTGCAAATGTCTGTAAATCCGAAAGTTATTAATACGCCTCCAGTTACGGCAGTGGCAAAAGATGGTATTCAGCTGATTGCTAAAGCACGTGTGACTGTTCGTGCAAATATTAAACAATTGGTCGGTGGAGCAGGTGAAGAGACAGTCCTTGCACGTGTTGGTGAGGGTATCGTTTCATCAATCGGTTCGTCTGTTTCTCATAAGAGTGTGTTGGAAAATCCTGATTTCATATCTCGCGTGGTGTTGGATAAGGGGCTTGACGCAGGCACTGCATTTGAGATTCTCTCAATTGATATTGCCGATATAGACGTTGGTAAAAATATTGGAGCTTTCTTGCAGATGGATCAGGCTAATGCCGATAAAAACATAGCTCAGGCTAAAGCAGAAGAGAAACGTGCAATGGCTGTAGCAAACGAACAGGAAATGAAAGCTAAAGCTCAGGAGGCTCGTGCTAAGGTTATTATGGCTGAGGCTGAAATTCCAATGGCAATAGCTGAGGCATTTCGCAATGGTAATCTCGGTATTATGGATTACTATAAATTGAAGAATATTCAGGCAGATACTCAGATGCGAGAACAAATTGCTCGTCCTGAACCTGTGCGTAAAGATTCGAAACCAATTCAATCAAAATAATAGTATTGATGAAAAATCCGATAACGGTTGCTCTGATTTACGATTTTGACGGTACATTATCACCCGGAACAATGCAGGAGTATGATTTTATTCCTGGCGTGGGTAAACAAAATGAACAATTCTGGGAAGAGAGTAATGCCCTGGCCGTCGCACAAGATGCAGACCCGATTTTGGTCTATTTGTCAAAAATGATTCGAGATGCAACTGCTGCATCGAAGAGTTTGCGTCGTGAGGCTTTTGTTGATTGTGGTAGAAATATATTGCTCTATCCGGGTGTGAAAGAGTGGTTCTCGAGAGTGAACAAATATGCAGCTGAACGTGGTATCGTGTTGGAGCACTATATCAATTCGTCGGGGTTGAAGGAGATTATTGAAGGAACTGAAATCGCAAAAGAATTCAAGCGAATTTATGCGTGTTCGTTTCTGTATGATGTCGACGGAATAGCCTATTGGCCTGCAGTGGCTGTTAATTACACGAATAAGACACAATTCCTGTTTAAAATAAATAAGGGCATTGAGAGTGTGTTTGAAAGCAAATTGATAAACGAATTTGTTGAGGAACGAAATCGTCCGATACCATTCAGACATATGATTTATATCGGTGACGGAATGACCGATATTCCTTGTATGAGATTGGTAAAAGAGAAGTCTGGTCACTCGATTGCGGTATTCAATCCAGAGTCGCACTCAAAACGAGAAGAGATGCAAAAACTGATTCGAGATGGTCGAGTAAGTTATGTTTGCCAGGCCGACTACCGACTCGATAGCGAATTGGACAGATTGGTGAAGTCTATAATAGAAAAAATCGTTTCGGATTCGAATCTGAGGGAGTTTGAGATATGATGAAAAGAATAATATTTTCGACAAATAATCGTCATAAACTCGAAGAGGTGCAGCACTCGTTGGGTGATGCGTTTGAACTCGTGACACTTAAAGAGGTCGGAATCGTTGAAGATATTCCTGAAACAGGTGAAACTCTTCAAGAGAATGCATCGCAGAAATCACACTATGTATTTGACCGCTTGGGTGAGGATTGTTTTGCTGATGATACGGGGCTTGAGGTGGTTGCACTGAATGGAGCTCCAGGTGTTCACTCTGCAAGATATGCTTCGCTTGAGAAAAGTGATAGTAAAAATATAGATTTACTGTTGAAAAATCTTAGCGGAAAATTAGACCGATCTGCTCGGTTTAGAACTGTGATCTCTCTGATATTGAATGGTCAGGAGTATTTGTTCGAAGGGATTGTTAATGGTCGAATCATAGAAGACCGACGAGGTTGTGACGGATTTGGTTATGATCCGATATTTGTGCCAGACGGTTGTGACAGAACCTTTGCAGAGATGTCTATGGAGGAGAAAAATCAGATAAGTCATCGTGGCCGTGCAGTGGCAAAACTCGTGGAATTCCTGAAACAATATCGGTCTGATGGAATCATATAAGGGCCAGGGTATCGTACTGCATACAATAAAGTATGGCGAATCTGGACTCATTGTCTATATGTATAGTCGAAGAAATGGTCGGGATGTGCTGATGCTTAATGGTTTGCGTAGTAAAACAAAGGGGAATCGGGCCGCATTACTACAGCCGATGTTTTTGGTGGATTACGAGGCATCGGAGGTTCCGCACGGGAAAATGCATCGAATTAAAGATGTCTCGACAACTCAACCCTTATGTTGTGAATTCGATATCCGACGAAGTGCTTTATCAATGTTTATGGCAGAGGTGATATATCGTCTGGTAAAAGAAGAGGTCGCTAACGAAGAGATGTATAATTTCTTTGAGCAGATATCGATGGCTCTTAGAAAAATGTCAGACGGGTTGGAAAATTTGCATCTGTGGTTTATGGTAAGACTATCGGAATTGCTCGGATTCTGTCCTGAAAATAATTGGACTGAAGAGAGTTTCTTTGATATCTGTCAGGGGCGATTTGTGGTTATACCACCAATGCATAAGATGTATTTCAGTCGTGAGTGTTCGACACTGTTGGCTCAACTGATGTCGGTCGTGCAGACCGAACAACTCGTCAGATTGGAGATGTCGCGGGTTAGACGTCGAGAATTTCTTGAGAGTATGTTGGTGTTTATAGGCTACCATAACGAGGGAATCGGGGCTGTGAAGTCAATAGAGGTGTTGAAGGAAATTTTTTATTAGAAATAAATGTAGTTGTAATGATTTTATTGTCTACAGCATATCTTGGCAATGTTCAGTATTATAGCAAACTATTATCGGACCGCCGTATTGTTATTGATGTCTGTGAGAGTTTTATGAAACAAAGTTATCGATCGCGGACAGAAATAATGACTGCAAACGGGCCGATTGTAATGTCTGTGCCGGTGTTGCGTCCACACGGAACGAAGGTGATGACTCGAGACATAGAGATAGACTACTCGAAACAATGGCAGGCTTCGCATTGGCATTCGATAGTTTCGGCATATAGAAAGACTCCCTATTTCGATGAGTATGCTCCTGATCTCGAACCGTTTTATCATCGCCGAATTAAACGTCTTATCGATCTGAATGAAGGGCTACAGCAGACTCTGTTTTCAATCTTGGGCATCTCGCCAAAGTGGGAATACTCTTCACGCTACTATGAACAGGGTGAGGTTGAACGTGACTTCAGAAACTCAATCTCATCAAAACCACGACTTAAACGTGATGATCCCGAATTTGAACAAATCGAGTATTACCAGACTTTTTGTGAGAAAAATCCATTTGTGTCGAATCTTAGTATAATAGATTTACTCTTTGCTGAGGGTGTTGAAACTACGGTCGAGATATTGCGAAATTCCATAAAATGAGTTTTTTCCAGTAATTCTTTGGTATGCAATTTGTAAGAGATGTTTTAAACATCGTAAGTTGTTATTCCATAGTGTAATAGCACAGAAAATAGAATAGAGGGTATTGGATTTGAAATTTACTCGCTATTGTTATAATAAACAGATAATGAGTGTTAAGACGAAAAAAAAGTGGAAAAGAAATTTGTTTCGAAAAAAAATGTGTATATTTGCAGTCTCTAAGGTGAAAAATAACTTATAAAAATTCAAAAATATGACTAAAGCTGATATTGTTAACGAGATAGCAAAATCGACTGGTGTTGAAAAAAATCAGGTTCAAGCTATTGTTGAATCTTTTATGGAAATAGTGAAGGATTCAGTATCAAAGGGTGGAAAGGAAGGTAATGTTTACCTCCGTGGTTTCGGAAGTTTTATCGTTAAAGAACGTAAAGAAAAAGTTGCTCGTAATATCTCTAAAAACGTTACAGTAACAGTTCCGGCTCACAAAATTCCGGCATTCAAACCAGCTAAATGCTTTATGGAAAGCGTTAAATCTGGCAAATAATCAGAACTAATTAGAAGAAACAAAATATTAATACATTAAAAACTAACCAAAATGCCAAGCGGTAAAAAAAGAAAAAGACATAAAATGTCTACACACAAAAGAAAAAAACGTCTGAGAAAGAATCGTCATAAAAAGAAAAAATAGTTCTTTCGGACATTTTCCTTTGATTATTAAAACCTAAAAGAGCCCGAAGACTCTTTTAGGTTTTGTTCTTAATCGTATATAGAGGAAACCAATTGAGCAATCTGGTTCCAGACCAGAGAACAAACGCAGTGGAAATATGAACAGAGAGTTAATTGTAAATGTAACTCAGAGTGAAATTTCAATCGCACTGATCGAAGACAAACAACTTGTCGAGTTGAACAAGGAGGCTCCGAAATCACACTTCTCTGTCGGAGATATCTACTTGGGAACGGTCAAAAAGATTATGCCCGGACTTAATGCCGCGTTTGTAAATATCGGATCGGAAAAAGATGCATTTGTTCACTATCTCGATCTAGGCGAAAATTTCTCGACAATGAAACGTCTTGTCGCAGATGTAGCCAAACGAGGAGTGGATCCGAACTTTGAAAATGCTCGTCGCGAAAAGGGTCTGACCAAAGAGGGTCAAATTGAAAGTGTACTAACTGTAGGACAACCAATTATTGTACAGATTGTAAAGGAGGCAATCTCAACAAAAGGTCCAAGGTTGACGGCTGATATATCGCTTGCCGGACGACACGTGGTGTTGGTGCCACTGAGTAATAAAATTTCGATTTCGCAGAAAATACGTTCAAATCTGGAGAAAAAAAGACTTAAGGCAATTGCCCAAAATTTACTTCCACCGAACTATGGATTGATAATTCGAACTGCAGCAAAAGATAAATCTCACGCCGAAATCGAAGAAGATATAGCCTCGCTGATCGCAAAATGGGAGAGTGTGTTGGAAAAAATAAAAAGCCAACCCAATCCAAGTCTGCTGGCTGGCGAGATGAATAGAACAACCGTAATATTGAGAGATCTGCTTAACGGATCATTTACAAATATTTACGTTGATGACCAAGCGACGTTTGACGAAGTTCGTGAATATATACGTAGCATCGAACCCGAAAAAGAAAAGATCGTAAAATACTATAAGGGAAAAGTTCCGATCTTTGATAATTTTGATATTACACGTCAGATTAAGTCGGCATTCGGGAAAACTGTTTCGTTTAAGAGAGGTGCCTATTTGATAATCGAACATACTGAGGCACTGCACGTTATCGATGTTAATAGCGGTAAACGTGCTAAGATTGCAGATAATCAGGAAGATACTGCAATGGAAGTGAATTGTGATGCTGTTAAAGAAATTGCACGTCAGCTCAGACTAAGAGATATGGGCGGTATTGTCGTAGTCGATTTTATTGATATGCATCTATCCGAAAATAGAAATGCACTCTTCAAAATGATGAAAGAGGCAATGAGTGAGGATCGTGCTAAACATACGGTTTTGCCATTGTCAAAGTTCGGACTGATGCAGATTACACGTCAGAGAGTGCGACCAGAAACTAAAATCGAAATAAACGACGTGTGTCCAACGTGTCGAGGTGCAGGCCGAATTGCACCCACAGTTTCACTCGAAGAGCAGATCGAAACACAGCTTGCGTATCTGACAGAGGAAAAAGGAGAACGCTGGATCGAACTTCATACGGGACCTTATGTGGCAGCATACTTATGCAAAGGCCTTTGGTCTGTGAAATGGAGATGGGCATTGAAATATAAATGCTATCTGAAGGTCGTTTCTGATATGTCTATGGGATATGTCGAATCGCAATTTTATAATCGACGAGGTGAACAATTAATGTAATGAATCTCAGAGAATTAATTAAAAGGACATCTAATTCGACAAGCCAAAAACGGCTTGTCGAATTTATTACATATAATCGTCCCTTTGTGTTGGAGGGGTCTCGTGGTTCGCACGTAGCTGTAGTGGCATCGGCTGCGGGACTTGTAGAACCTCGGGTACACGTATTCGTGATGGATTCGAAGGAGAATGCAGCCTATCTCTACAATGACCTTTATGTCCTGAACAATCAGGAAAATGTCTACTATTTTCCGACTGCCTATAAAAGGTCTATCGAGTATAATCAGGTTGACCCGTCGGGAGTCGTGCAACGTACGGCCGTACTGAATGCAGTAGAGTCAATACACGATAAATCGTTGTTTATATGTACATATCCTGAGGCATTGGCTGAGACGGTCACTACGCGTAAAGCATTTGTGTCGAATTCGATTAAACTCAAACCTGGTGATTTGCTTGATATTGCTGAATTTGCAGCAAAGCTCATAGAACTCGGGTTCGTACAGGTGGATTTCGTGTGCGAGCCAGGACAGTTCTCGATTCGAGGCGGAATTGTTGACGTATTTTCGTATGTTGATAATCAGCCTTTTCGTATTACGCTGTTTGATATTGAAATCGAATCTCTGAAAAGATTTGACATCTCGACACAACGTTCTATCGAGAAGTGTGAAGAGGTAGAGATAGTTGCTGACTTGTCGAAAAATAACAGCGAAGAACAGAGGGTATCACTTATAGAATTTGTTGGAGAAGGTCGTGTGTTGTGGGTCGAAGATGTCGATTATATGTTGAGACGTATTGCGGATGTTCGGGTGAAGCATATTGCCGCGGCAATGAACCGAGGTCTGGAACAAGTTGAGGCTGAAATGGCCGTAATCTCAAAAGCTACACTTCTTGATGATCTTTCTACTCGGACAACAATTCTTCTGAATGAATCCCTTAAAGAGTTGAGAACTCAGGAGAGGATCGTGTTTAGTACTGAGAGTCAGCCCGTATTCAATAAGAATTTTGAACTATTGACCGATACTCTGGCAAATGCCGTAGATGATGGTTATGAAAATTATATCGTGACTGATAACAAGGCTCAAATCGAACGCCTTGAAAATATATTTGTGCAGTCGAGCAGTCGAAAAATCCTGTTCTCTAATCTTTCGTGTGATTTGCATTCGGGTTACATTGATCACGAATTGAAACTTAATCTATTTACAGATCACCAAATTTTTGATCGTCACCATAAGTACTCGTTGCACAAGGAGGTAAAACGTGGCGAATCACTGACAATCAGTGAACTGAATGCTCTGAAAGATGGTGACTATGTAGTGCATATCGATCACGGAGTAGGACGTTTCGGCGGGTTGGTAAGGACTGTCGAAAATGGCAAAACAGTTGAATCGATAAAACTCGTTTATCGAGATAATGACGTATTATTGGTTAATATTCACGCCCTGCATCGTATTTCCAAGTATAAGGATAAAGATGCCGAACCGCCTAAGATTTATAAATTGGGGTCTGGTGCTTGGCAACGAATGAAACAGGTGACAAAGGCGCGTGTTAAGAATATTGCCAAAGAGTTGATTGCGTTGTATGCCAAACGTAAAGCATCTGAGGGATTTAAATTTTCGCCCGATACATATTTGCAGTATGAACTCGAGGCTTCGTTTATGTATGAAGATACACCAGACCAGCAGAAGGCTACGGCTGATGTTAAGGCGGATATGGAATCTTCGGCTCCGATGGATCGCCTTGTCTGCGGAGATGTCGGTTTCGGAAAAACAGCGGTGGCGATGCGAGCAGCATTCAAGGCTGCTGCCGATGGAAAACAGGTGGCTGTGCTTGTGCCGACGACCATTTTGTGTTTGCAACATTATAGATCGTTCTCAAAGCGGTTTAGAGAGTTCCCTGTAAGAGTTGAGCAGATTAGCCGTACTAGAACTGCATCTCAAATAAGAGTAATACTTGAAGATCTTAAAGCCGGTAAAATTGATATTCTGATTGGTACACATCGATTGCTTAATAAAGATGTAGAATTCAAGGATCTCGGATTGCTTATAATTGACGAAGAACAGAAATTTGGTGTGGCAAGCAAAGAAAAACTGCGTCAGATAAAGGCAAATGTTGACACTCTGACACTAACTGCAACACCGATCCCCCGAACACTACAGTTCTCGTTGATGGGATCTCGGGATTTGTCTATTATAAATACTCCGCCACCTAATCGCCAACCAATCGAAACAGAGGTTCATCTATTTGATGAAGAGTTGATTAAAGAAGCAATCTCTCAAGAAATTGAACGTGGAGGGCAGGTCTATTTTCTGCACAATAGGGTTGAGTCGATTATGACTGTGAGTGGAATGATCCAACGTCTGCTTCCCGATGTGAGAGTGGCCGTCGGACACGGAAAAATGAAATCTGAACAGTTGGAAAAATTGATTATGGATTTTATTTATGGCGAGTATGATGTTCTGGTTGCAACGACTATAATCGAGGCCGGAATCGATATTCCCAATGCCAATACGATAATAATTGACAATGGACATATGTTTGGGCTGAGTGATTTGCATCAATTGAGAGGAAGAGTCGGACGTTCTAATCGTAAGGCCTACTGCTATATTTTAACACCACCTGATAATCTGTTAAGTGATGATGCACGTAGACGTCTCAGAGCAATCGAAGAGTTCTCAGATCTCGGAGCCGGTTTTAACCTCGCAATGCAGGATCTTGATATTCGTGGTGCTGGTAATATTTTGGGTAGCGAACAGAGTGGTTTTATTTCGGATATAGGATTCGAAGCCTACCAGAAAATTCTGAATGAGGCGATGCGTGAGTTACACCTCGAAATGGCCGAAACGGATAAGTCTGATAAGCAGAATGAAAATGACATTACAGCTGAAGATGTGCGTTATGTATCGGATTGTCAGGTTAGTAGCGATCGTGAAGTGTTGATTCCTGATGGTTATGTAGGATCGACTCGTGAGAAGATAGCGTTGTATAAACAACTTGATTCGATGCAGTCTGAAGAACAACTTACAGAGTTCGTAGAGATGCTTGAAGACCGATTCGGAAGATTGCCAGAACAAGTCAAGGAATTGCTTAATATAATCAGATTGAGATGGCTGGCTATTGAGTGGGGATTTGATAAAGTGTTGCTAAAAAATGGAATAATGATATTGTATTTCGTTGAAGACCAACATAGCAGTTACTATAAGAGTGATAAGTTTAAACATATACTGCAGTACGTAACTGCTCATCAACAACGTTATACGTTCAAACAATTTAAAAATCGGTTGCAGATAAGTGTCCGTTCTGTCGCAGATACCGAGGCAGGATTGGCAGCATTAAAATCTATTACGATAGTATAGAGTGTAAATTGTGGTGAAAAATGTCTCTAAAGAATTGTTTTATTTAAAAAATTATTAACTTTGCACTTTAACGAAAAAATGGGACTAATGAATCTTGCAATTGATATTGGGAATAGTATGACCAAAATGGCGGTGTTAAAAGACTACCAGATTGTTGATACTTTTAGAGTCGAGTCTCCGGATGACACTTTTTTTGAACAACTATTTAAGAAATATCCAAAGATTGATTCTGTGATTGCAGTTTCGACGCGTGCCGACGGAGATGCGTGTATAGAGGGTGTGAAGAAACGTGTCAATAGATATTTCTGGTTTGATAACAATATCAAAATCCCAATTAAAAATCTTTATCAAACTCCGGCAACTTTGGGCCACGATCGTATCGCTGGTGCTGTGGCTGCCGCTGCAGTGTATCCGAATTCAAATATACTGATTGTAGATTTCGGAACTGCAATAACGGTGGATTTCGTGTCGGCTGATGGCGAGTTCGTGGGAGGTGTAATATCGCCGGGTTTGAAGATGAGATTGAGAGCATTGAATGAATTTACACAAGTATTGCCATTGTGTAACGTGCCGGAACAGACATATCTTACACCTCAAAGTACGGAGACGGCTATCACATCTGGGGTGGTGAATGGTATTGTATTTGAGATACAGGGATATATTGACCGCTATATGGAAAAGTATCCTGAATTGAGAATCGTCTTCACAGGTGGTGATGGAGGTTATTTCTCTCAGAGGTTTAAAAAACCGATGATGGCTACTCGAGATTTGGTGGTCTATGGACTGAACCGAATACTTGAGTACAATGTACAGATTACAGAAAATAATACTGATTTGTAGCCTGTCGGTTGTGAGTGTGGCGAAAGCACAACCAAGCAGTGTTAGTATTTTTTCGCCTTATACGTTCTATGGAATTGGTGTGCTGGCAACAGATGCTACGATTGCTCAGCGAGCTATGGGTGGAGTCGGTGTCGCCGATTATGATTCGGTGAGAATTAATCCTCGTAATGTGGCATCTTATGGGCGAGTGGCTCGAAATACAATGTTGCTGGATATGGGAGTGGCGGTGATGAGTTGCCGTCAGAAGTGTGGAAATTTGAGGAAAGTAAACAATACTGTGAATCTTTCAAACGTTTCATTAGTAGCACCCATTACCAAAGGAGTAGGTCTTGGCTTGGATATCGAACCTCGTTCGAGTGTGGGGTATAGAGTGAAATTTTCGAGTTCACGAATTGACAACTCTGACATAGAACAGTTCGCAGAGCAAGATGTGACTTATGAGTATTCAGGTCAGGGTGGCGTAACAAAATGGTCGTTGGGAGCAGGATTCTGCTCGGGAAGAGATCGAAGATTGTCACTCGGAGCCGAGTTGATATTACTGAATTGCAGTATAACAAGAGAGGGCATTGCCCGAATGAGTTCTTTAATTGAAGGTAAGTCTGATGAGACAACTTCTGTCATAAAGTCTGAGACATTTGTAAAACTTCGAGTCGGAGTCGCACTGCAATACGACCTGTTTTCATTGAATGGTAAACGGTTGACTGTCGGAATGCAGTTCGTCCCACGGGCGAATGTTAAAATGTCTACCGAAACTGAAATAGCTACGAGTCTTGATACGTTGCCCAATTTTACGGAAATACAACGTGTCAGATTGCCTGCAGAATGGAGAATAGGTATTGGTTGGCATAATCGACAAGTCGCACTAGAGTCGGATTGTGAGTGGCAGCGTTGGAAAAAATCGTTTGTTGGTGAGGCTGTATCTGCACGAATAGCAACTGAAAATTTTTTTCTGTGGGCAGTGGGTGTGGAGTTTACACCTAAATTTAATGATGTCAGAAATTATTGGAATCGGGTGACCTATCGAGTCGGATTCAGATATGATAATGGGTATATTTCTGATTCAGGGCGGAGATTAAGATTGAGAATGGTGAGCCTTGGAATAGAGATGCCGATGAAACAGATGTCCAGTTGCAGTTTGACCTTGGAATATGGTCGGCGAGGATTTGAATCAGATCTTATCATTAAAGAAAATTTTTTAAACTTTAAGATCGGATTGTCCCTCTATGGAACTGACGGTTGGTTTAGAAAGCTGAAATATAAATGAAAAGATGAAAGATAATAAAATAAAAAACTAAAAGATGGAGAAACACTACAAGAAATTACAAAACAGAAATGTTATGAGACGTTTATTGTTATCGTTTGCACTGATGACAGTGTGTGGCTTGGCTCAAGCACAAAATTTCTATGAAGATCCTCGTTATGGTGCTGATTCAGCAACCCGAGTTAAAGTGATTGAATTAATGAATATGATGAAAGATGCGACTACTTGCGGAGATAATGAGCAAGCAACCAAGTGTGCATTCGGATTTATTAATCTGGCACCGGCAGCATCTCAAAATGCATATATTCTCATCTTGAACAACTATAAGATGAAGATTAATCTCGCAACCGAACTCGAAGAACGTGATATGTATGTCGATTCATTGATGTACTATTACGACCTTCGTATGAAGAATTTCCCTTCAAGTGAAGTGACCATTAAAGAGAGAAAGGCTCAAGACTATTGTACATACAGAAAAGACGATATTGAAACTGTTTGTATGTATCTTGACGAGGCAATCGAAGCTGCTCAAAACAGCGGTAATGTAAATGGTGATATCGTTTACTACTATTTCAATTACCTCGATGAAGTTTATGTGTCAACAGATATGTTGTCAACAGAGGATTATTTGGATTCATTCGACCGTCTGTCAAAATTGTTGGACGACAATGATCCAAAAATGGCAGAATACAAGCAGGCTATCGAACAAAAAATGATTAAGAGTGGTGCTGCAAGTATCGAAAATCTTCAGAAATTGTTTGGTCCGAAACTCGTGGAAAATCCAAATGATACAGCATTGTTTAAGAAGGTTATTTATTATGTTCAGAGAGAGGCTCCTGAGTCTGAATTCTTGCAGACTGCACTCGAAGGATATTTTAAATTGTCTCAGGATCCGATGTCAGCTGTTCAGTTGTCTGGTTTCTATGAAAGAAAGGGCGATTATACAAAGGCAGCAGAATATATGGATAAAGCCGTAGCACTCGAACCAGATCCTGCACGTCGTTCAGAATTGTTGGTAAATGGTGCTCGTTATATGCTCGATGCAAAGAAATATCAAATCGCAGCAAACTATGCACGTAAGGCATTGGAAGTAGACTCGAAGAATGGTTTGGCATATTTCGCATTGGGTCAGGCTTATGCATTCGCAGCAAACAGCATTCAATGTGAAGACTGGGATCGTCAAACAATCTATTGGTTGGCAGCAGATAACCTCCAACGTGCAATCTCTCTGATTGATGATGATCGTACTAAGAAGGTTATTCAGGGATTGTTGAGCAATTGTGTTGCGAACTTCCCAAGCCAAGATGAATGTTTCTTCCGTTCAAAAACTCCGGGTGCTGCATATAAAGTTAGCGTCTCTTGGATTAACGGTAATACAACAGTCAGAGAACGTAAATCGTGATAAAACATATCATAAATATTGGAAAGATCGTGTCGATGTGTATCGGCACGATCCTTCTTATGTATTCGTGTCGATCTGAAGCCACTGTCTCGAATGTGAATATGGACTCGCTGAAGACTCAGCAAACATTGAATATGTTGTTGATAGCGTCGAAAGATGCAAAGGTGAACTACCGATTCGAAGCACCGATAATGGAACGATACGAGTACGCAAAAGAGCCTTATACCGAGTATAAGAAGGGGTTGCATATAACGACCTATGACGATTCAAGTCGCGTAGAATCTGATTTGAGAGGCGATTATGCAATTTTCCTTGAAAAGAAAAAACTGTGGGAGGTGAGAGGTAACGTTGTGGCTAAAAATGCAAAGGGTGAAATACTCGAAACCGAGCAGTTGTTCTGGGATCAGCAGGCTAAAAAAATATACTCGAATGTGGAATCACGAGTAATTCAAAAAGAAGATGTTATTGTGGGTGAAGGTTTTGAATCAGATGAAAAAATGGAGAACTTCTTGTTCAGAAAACCTAAGGGACGAATTGCAGTAGATGCAATCACACGACCAGATATGACGTCTTCAGATTCACTGAATGCAGAGGTTACAGCAAAAGATTCGGTTGTCGTAGAATAGATCAAAAGATGACATCAGTAATAATTTCAATTGTTGCAATGTTGATTCTGTCGGCGTTTTTTTCGGCGATGGAGATTGCTTATGTTGCCTCAAACCGGTTGAAACTCGAAATTGATAGAAAATCGTATAAAACATTTTCGAAAATTGTCGATGTTTTTAATCGTAAACCTGGACAATATGTGACGACTATTCTTGTCGGAAATAATATCGCACTTGTCGTCTTTTCATTGCAGATGACTGTGTTATTGTCTGTAGTATTTGGACAGTGGGCAATAGAACATCATCAGGCTGCATTTATTGCTGAAACATTAATCTCAACAATTATAATCATATTTACAGCCGAGTTTTTGCCCAAAGCAATTGCACGTTCCAATCCGAATCTTTACTACCGCTATTTCTGTATTCCGATTTATGTATTCTACATATTGCTCTATCCTATAGCAAGGTTTTCGACTTGGTTGTCGTCAATACTGTTGAAATTGTTCGGAATAAAGGTTAAAAAAACAGATCAAAATCAAACCTTCAATAAGGTAGACCTCGCTCATCTGGTAGAAGATGTTGCTGTTGAAACAGAGTCTTCTGTGGGATCTGATATGGATATTAAATTATTTCAGAATGCTTTGGATTTCTCAGAATTGAAGGTTCGTCATTGTATGGTTCCACGCATCGATATGGAGACAATTGATGTAAATCAACCAATGGAACGATTGCGAGACCTCTTTGCCGAAACACGTTATTCTCGGATTCCGGTTTATGATGGCAGTATCGATAATATTATTGGATATGTGACAAGTAAAAGCTTGTTCAGACGCCCTCAAACCATTCGTGATGTTCTGATCAAGGTTGATTATGTGACCGAAGGAATGAGAGTCGAAAAGCTACTTAGCTCATTTATAAAGCGTCATCAATCGTTGGCAATTGTGATTGATGAGTTCGGTGGAACAGCCGGAATGATTACCATTGAAGATGTTCTAGAGGAAATCTTTGGGGAAATTGAAGATGAACACGATGAGCCTGAAATGGTAGAAAAGTGTTTAGATTCAAAACATTATGTGTTGTCTTGTCGCTTGGAGATTGACTATCTAAATGATAAGTATAATTTCGAAATCCCTGAATCAGACGAGTATGATACGTTGGCTGGATTTATAATCTTTAATAACGAGGGATTACCCAGACAGGGACAGTTCATAACAATTGATAATATGAAATTCGAAGTACTGAAAACTTCTGGATCAAAAATAGATTTGGTGAAACTTGAAATATTATAGTCCACAAAATAGTTTGATTAAAATGTTGAGTCTGTGTAATAAGTGAATTTTTTTTTGCATTTACTGAAAAAAAAGATTATTTTTGCAGACTGTAAACGTAAAATTAATAACTGAAAAACATAGAATTATGGAAATTAAAGCTGCAGATGTTGCGAAACTCCGTAAAATGACCGGAGCAGGTATGATGGACTGCAAAAACGCTTTGGCTGAAGCTAATGGCGATTTTGAACGTGCACAAGAAATTATTCGCGAAAAAGGAAAATTGATCGCTTCAAAACGTGCAGATCGTACTGCAACAGAAGGCGTTGTTGTTGCTCGCGTTGAAGGTGCAAAAGCATATATGCTTTGTTTGGCTTGCGAAACTGACTTCGTTGCTAAGAATGAAGGTTTCTCTGCAACAGCGAACGAAATCTTGGAAATCGCAATCAAAAACGATTGTGCAGATATCGAAACTTTGAAAGCCGTGAAAGTTGGTGATCAAACAGTTGAAGAACTGATTGTTGTTAAATCTGGTCAAACAGGTGAAAAAGTTGAAATGCCGTTCTATGCACGCATCGAAGCTGCGTTCTGCGGATGTTATGTTCATATGAACAATAAGTTGGGTTCATTGTTGGGATTCAACAAAGAAGTTTCTGCTCAAGTTGCAAAAGAGGTTGCAATGCAAGCTACAGCAATGGCTCCGGTGTCAATTTCTAAAGATGATTGCCCAGCTGACATTATCGAAAAAGAACGTGAAATTGGTCGCGAACAAGCTCGTCTTGAAGGTAAACCTGAACAAATGTTGGATAAGATTGCTGAAGGTAAAGTAAACAAATTCTTGCAAGAAAATACATTGATGAACCAAAAGTTCGTTATGAATGACAAGATGACTGTTGAAGCATATCTGAAGAGTGTTGATCCGGAAGTTAAGGTTATTGCTTACAAACGTTTCTCTTTGAACGACTAACATCTTGGTGTGAAAAGATAAGGCTGTCCCAAAAGGGCAGCCTTTTTTGTTATTGAATGTCAGTCTTTTTACTTTATTTTGATAAATTTGTTGTTTGATAGTTCGAGTATTTCACATTCTGAGAAATAACGTCGAACAGCCTTGACAATATAATCTCTGGTGTCGTCAATAATCAATTGGTCGTTAGAACCAAAATTGTTGTAAATCAAATATTTCAGATTTAATCTCTTTGTCTTGCAATATTCAAAATTGATAATCGTGTGGTTAATACTTCCCAATTTGGGCGATGTTACGAAAATCAGTGGCAGATTGTGTTCGGCTGCGTAGTCAGCCATTGTGTAGTTGTCTAAAATCGGAACGGCTAAACCACCTGCACCTTCGATAAGTAGTGTGTCGAATTGTTCTGCTAACTGAGATGTGCAACTCGAAATCTGAGATAGATTGATCTCTCGGTTGTCAATTTTTGCAGCCAAATGTGGCGAACAAGGGTGAGTAAATACCAGAGGGCAGGTCAGGCCATTAATGTCGTAATCTTGAGGTTCGAGGCCCATTAATTGTCTATGAGTCAGAATGTCTTCGGATATGCCAATGCAGCCTGTTTGAATTAATTTTTGGGTGGTTACAGAGTGTCCTAAACTTTGTAATTCACGGGCCAGAGAACCTGTTACGAAAGTTTTTCCGCAATCAGTATCAATGCCGCTTATAAAATATATTCCCTTTTCAATCATAAAAATTTCTTAATATGTGCAAATTTAGTAAATTTGCGTGAGTTTAAGAATATTTTGACAGAGATGTATAATATAAGTGAATTGGCTAAACGCATTGTAGATGGCTTGAGATTGACTCAAGATGCTGTGTTAGAATTGATTGCTGAGGTTTCAACTGATGAATTGTGTCAACTTGCAAATCTTTTAAGGGAACATTTCTCGGGGAAAAAAGTGGATACTTGTTCGATAATTAATGCTCGGAGTGGACGTTGCAGTGAGGATTGTAAATGGTGTTCTCAGTCAAGTTTTCATAAATGTGATGTGAAGATTTATCCGCTTGTTGATAGCCAGACGTGTCTTGAGATGGGGCAGTATAATGCACAAAAGGGTATTAAGCGATTTTCGTTGGTGACGAGTGGCCGTTCGATGAGTGACTCAGAGGTGGATTCTGCTTGTGAATCATTTGAAGTTCTACGTAAGATGACGTCCTTAAAGTTGTGTGCTTCAATGGGATTGCTTAATAAAAATCAGTTGAAGCGATTGTTTGACTCGGGCGTTGAACGTTATCATTGCAATATTGAAACGGCTCCATCTTATTTTGGAGAATTGTGTACAAAACATACTCAACAGGAGAAATTTCAAACACTGGAGTGGGCTAAAGAGGTCGGAATGACGATATGTAGTGGGGGAATTATTGGAATGGGGGAGTCGATGGAGCAACGTGTGGAAATGGCTATTACACTGAGAGATATGGGGGTAAAGTCAATTCCGTTGAATGTTTTGAATCCAATTCCAGGAACTGCATTGGAAAATACTCCGCCATTGTCTGATGAGGAGATATTGAGGAGTTTCGCGATGTTTAGAATTGTGAATCCTGAGGCTGATATTAGATTTGCCGGAGGTCGAATTAAGATTAAACATCTCCAGCATAGGTTGATGAATTGTGGTATTAGTGCTGCTATTGTAGGTGATATGCTGACTACGATTGGTTGTGGTATTGATGATGATTTTAAAATGTTTGCAGATTTAGGCCGTGAGGTGTAATCTAATCGCAATAAGTGTTTTATGCGTTTTATCTGTAGTATTACTACAGCAAAATGTTGTTGCTCAAAATCGTTTGGTTTTTGATAAGGAAAATCTTGATTTAGGTGAAGTGCTTGTAGACGATAGTGTTGTGGTATCTGAAGTGAAACTTTATAATAGGTCTATAAAGCCACTGATAATAAGCAAGATTATTTCGAATTGTGGTTGTTTGAAATTTGAGTATTCAAAGAAGCCGATTAAAATGGGAGAGACGCTTCGCATCAAACTCAAATTTGATCCGAAGGGGCAGAGTGGACGATTTTACAAGCCTGTATACGTTTATCATAGTCAGTCGAAAAATCCTGAACAACTGATAGTCAGGGGCGTAGTTAAGGTTCGCGATTCTCTGAAATTTCTGTATCCATATGAGTTGATGTCCGGGTGTAGAGTGACGGCTGAGGAGATTCATTTGGGGCTTGTTGGGCATAAGCAGACAGCAGTCGGTCGGTTGGGTATATATAATACTGGAAATGAATCGATTGTGTTGAGTGTTGAATCAAAAGATGGAGCTGGATTTAAGTTTCCTATAGATGAAATTAAGGTAGGTGCTGGGCAGCAGAGTGTGTTAAATGTAGAATTTACTCCACGAGATACTTTGCAATATGGAACACTCTCGAAACTACTTAAATTAAGTGTTATGGGTAAATCTTTTGAGATTCCGATTTCGGCAATTATTGTCGAAGATTTTTCTCAATCGAATGCTGAAGCTCCACAATTGGTACTTGAAAACCAGTTCTTTTATTTGAAAAATGTTGCCAAAGGTGATAATATTACTCTTAAATTAAAACTTTATAACAAAGGTGATAATGACTTGATAATAAGGAAAATTAACGTGTCAGATGACGCTTTGAATACCTCTATAAGCAAGTCACATATAAAACCTAGAGAAAAGGCCGAATTGCAGATAAATATGCAGTGTGGTAATGATAATATTAAAATCAACGAAAGTGTAGAATTGATTTGTAATGATCCGATTAAGCCGATGCGTGAAATTAGGATTGTTGCAAATGTTTCAGATTAGCCAAATTTGCAGAATATGTTTGAGATAAAACGAAAAGTAAAACTTGCAGAAAATATCTATCAATTGGATATTTATGCTCCCCGGGTTGCGAAATCATCAAAACCAGGTCAGTTTGTGATTGTGCGAGTAGGGGATGATGGTGAGAGAATCCCATTAACAATATCAGATTATGATCTTGAAAATGATACTGTTACACTTGTAATCCAGATTGTGGGTTATTCATCTCAGAAGATTTGTGAACTGAATGAAGGCGAGTCGCTAACCGATTTTGTCGGTCCATTGGGTAATCCATCCGAATTCGTTTATGAAAATATTGATGAACTGAAAAATAAAAAAATATTATTTGTGGCGGGGGGACTTGGAACTGCTCCGGTTTATCCTCAGGTCAAATGGTTGCACGAACGTGGAATTGAGGCTGATGTTATCATTGGTGCCAAAACTCAAAATATGCTGATATATACTGATGAAATGTCTAAAGTTGCTGGCAATGTGTATATTGCAACAGATGATGGCAGCTGTGGTTTCAAAGGATTGGTGACTCAGCAAATTGAAGATCTGATTGATAATCACGGGAAACAATATGATGTAGTGGTGGCAATAGGTCCTATGATTATGATGAAGTTCGTGGCTGAGACTACTCTAAAATATGGAATCAAAACTATAGTCAGTCTGAATATGTTGATGGTTGATGGTACAGGAATGTGTGGTGCTTGTCGTGTAACAGTTGGCGATAAAGTCTATTTTACCTGTGTTGATGGACCAGAGTTTGATGGTCATCAAGTTGACTACGATGAAGCTATTCGACGCCAGTCGATGTATAAAACCCTGGAGAGTCGAAAATTAAAACAAGAAAAAGAACGGGCTGAAGGTCATATTTGTCGAATCGGTTTTTAAAATTTATATGTTATGGCAACAGGATTATTGCGAGTCCCGGTGAGAGAACAGGAACCTGATGTAAGAAATAAAAATTTTGAAGAAGTTTGCTATGGCTATAATGAACAAGAGGCTGTGGCAGAATCATATAGATGTATAAATTGTCGAAATCCACGTTGTAGGACCCAGTGTCCTGTTTCGGTTCAGATACCGACATTTATACAGGCAATACGCCGTAAAGATTTTGCAGAGGCTGCACGTGTAATTGCAGAAGATTCGCTGTTTCCCTCGATCTGTGGTAGAGTTTGTCCACAAGAAAAACAGTGTGAAGGTGCTTGTGTAATGGGTGTTAAGGGTGAGCCTGTGAGTATCGGAAAACTCGAACGTTTCGTGGGGGATTGGGCTCGTGAACATAACTTGAATAATGTTGAAAAACAATTATTTAACGGACATAAGGTGGCAGTAATAGGTAGCGGTCCGGCAGGATTGGCTTGTGCTGCCGACCTTGCAAAAATGGGGTATTCTGTGAAAATATTTGAGGCACTGCATCGTCCAGGAGGCGTTTTGAGTTATGGAATTCCGGAATTTAGATTACCGAAACAAAAGGTCGTTGCTGCTGAAATCCAAAATGTTATAAATCTTGGAGTTGAAATTGAAACCGATGTTGTGGTTGGTCGTACTGTCACCATTGATTCTTTAATGAACGATGAAGGCTTTGAGGCTGTGTTCATTGGTTCAGGAGCCGGATTGCCTAAGTTTATGAATATTAAAGGAGAGAATCTGAATGGTGTAGTCTCGGCAAATGAATTTCTTACGCGTGCGAACTTGATGCGAGCGTTTGATCCGAATGCTGCTACTCCGATATTCGTGGGAGAACGTGTGGTAGTTGTGGGGGGCGGAAATGTGGCAATGGACTCGGTGAGAACTGCCAAACGTCTTGGAGCTGAGTCTATTATCGTTTATCGTCGTGGTGAGTCTGAGTTGCCTGCAAGAACAGAAGAAGTACATCACGCTAAGGAAGAAAATATCGATTTTCAATTGCTTACAAATCCTATAGAGATTCTTGGTGATGAGAAAGGTTGGGTGCGAGCAATAAAATGCGTTAGAATGGAACTCGGAGAGCCTGATGCTTCAGGACGTAGATCTCCACAACCGATGGCTGGTTCTGAATTTGAAATTCCTTGTGATTCTGTGATTATGGCGTTGGGTACATCTCCTAATCCATTGATTAACAGGACTACAGATGGCTTATCTACTACGCGTCAAGGTTGTATCGAGGCCGATGAAAATGGTTCTACAACACGTCCTGGAGTATTTGCAGGAGGAGATGCGGTGACGGGAGCTGCTACTGTTATTTTAGCAATGGGTGCAGGTCGAAAGGCTGCTCAAGCTATTGATGAATATATAAAAAATAAATAGATGTACGTTCGTCCGAAAAAACGATTAGGTCAACATTTTTTGACTGATATGTCTGTTGCACAAAGAATTGCAGCTGCATTAAGTGTATCTTACTGTAATAAAACTCTTGAGATTGGTCCAGGAACGGGAGTGTTGACTCAGTTTCTGTTAGCTCGTGAAGATATTGAATTATGTGCTGTCGAGGTCGATTCTGAGAGTGTTGAATATCTGAAAGTTGAGTTTCCACAGTTGAACCTTATTGAGGCAGATTTTCTTGAGATGAATTTTGAAGGAGAATTTTTTGAAAGGTTTAATGTGGTTGGAAATTTTCCATATAATATTTCGTCGCAAATATTTTTTCGTATTTTGGAAAATCGTAATCGGGTTCCAGAGGTTGTTTGTATGTTACAGCGTGAGGTGGCTGTAAGGTTGGCGGCTGGACCGGGTGGGCGTGATTACGGGATTCTCAGCGTGTTGTTACAAACATATTATGACATTGAATATCTGTTTACTGTAAGTGAAGGTGTGTTTAATCCTCCGCCAAAAGTTAAAAGTGGTGTGATTCGCTTGGTGAGAAACTCAAGAACTGAGTTGCCTTGTGACGAGTTGTTGTTTTTTAAGATTGTGAAAGCGACATTCAATCAGCGTCGTAAAACTATACGCAATTCACTTAAGTCGCTGTTTCCGCAGTTGAGTTCCGAGCATAAATATTATTCATTACGACCTGAAGTACTTAGTTGTGACCAATTTATTGAGTTGACTCAATGGGTTGAAAATCAGATTAAAGATTAATAATAAAGGCTGCCGAATTTTCGACAGCCTAAATTTTTCTGAGAATATTGCAATTAGCAACCACACTGACCGTTAGCACGTGATTCGCAACCGCAGTCGTCACAGCCGCAAGATTCACCTTCGCAGCCGCCACCGCAACCGCCACCACCGCCCATCATACGATTCAGACGGTCAATGTCTTCAGGAGTAACTTCGCGAACATTTTGAACTTCACCTTCGAAATTCAAAGTTTTACCTGCCAATGGGTGGTTAAAGTCCATTGTAACAGTATCTTCAACGACGTTGCGAATTGTTCCGATCATATGGTTACCTTGGTTGTCTGCCATTGGAAGCTGGTTGCCAATGGTCAACAAACCTTCTTCGATCTCACCATCAACCATAAAGATGCTGCGTGGGAGTTCCACGATAGCCTCTGGGTGAACGATGCCATAACCATCTTCCGGAGTTAGTGTAAAACTAAACTTATCACCAACTTCTTTACCTTCGAGATTAGCTTCGAATGCAGGCAAAAGCAATCCTGCTCCAAATATAAATTCCAGAGGACGTTCTGCAGTTACGTTTTCAATTACTTCGTTGTCAACTGTGAGTTTATATGTGATTGATACGAAACTTTCTTTTCCTATTTTCATTTCTTAAAATTTTATAGTTTAGAAACCGAGGTGAGATTCTTAGATCCTACCTCGGTATTTTGTTTAAAGACTATTTAGGTTGTTCGATGCTTGCACAAGTACAAACCAAATTTCTGTCGCCGAAGCCGTTATCAATCTTAGTAACGTGTGGCCAGAATTTATTTTCACGAACCCAAGCCAACGGATAAGCTGCTTTTTGGCGGCTGTATGGGTGGTTCCATTCGTCCAAAGAGATTTCTTCAGCGATGTGCGGAGCCATCTTAATCACGTTGTCTTCTGCATCAGCTCGACCTTCTTTGATAGCTTCGCAGTCAGCTTTGATGTCGATGAGAGCTTCCAAGAAGCGATCGAGTTCTGCCTTAGGTTCACTCTCAGTTGGTTCAACCATCAATGTGTCGTGAACTGGGAATGACAGGGTAGGTGCGTGGAAACCATAGTCCATCAGACGGTGAGCAACGTCGCCACATTCGATACCGTAATCGAGACGGAATCTTCTCAAATCGACGATCATTTCGTGACCTACGCGACCAGTTTTGCCTGTGTAAACGATGCCGTAGTGGCCTTTCAATGCACAAGCCATATAGTTTGCACTAACAATAGCGATTTCTGTAGAACGACGCAAACCTTCTGCACCCAACATCTTGATATATCCATAAGTGATAGGCAAGATATTAGCACTACCGAATGGAGCTGCAGAAACTGCTGTAATTGCTTTTTCGCCACCAACAGCTACGATTGGGTGAGATGGCAGATAAGGCATAAGTTTTTCGTTTACGCAGATTGGGCCAACACCTGGACCGCCACCACCGTGAGGCATACCGAATGTTTTGTGCAAGTTCAAGTGGCAAACGTCAGCACCGATAGTACCTGGGTTAGTCAAACCTACTTGAGCATTCATATTAGCACCGTCCATATAAACGAGACCGCCATTTTCGTGAACGATCTTCACGAGTTCTTTGATTTCAGGTTCGAAGATACCGTGAGTAGACGGGTAAGTAATCATAGCACAGCTCAAAGTGTCTTTATATTGAGCTGCTTTAGCACGGAAGTCTTCAACGTCGATATTACCATCAGTGTCACAAGCTACTACAACAACTTCCATACCTGCCATTGCAGAAGATGCAGGGTTAGTACCGTGAGCTGAAGCAGGAATCAAAGCTACATTTCTGTGACCTTGACCGTGATCGATGTGGTAAGCACGGATAACCATCAAACCTGTGTATTCACCTGCTGCACCTGAGTTTGGTTGCAATGTTGTAGCCTTCATACCTGTAATTACAGAGAGATCGTGGCACAAGGTGTTGATCATTTCGAGGTAACCTTGCGCTTGATCAGCTGGAACAAACGGGTGAATATTAGTAAATTCTGCATAAGTGATAGGAATCATCATCGCTGCAGCGTTGAGTTTCATTGTACACGAACCCAGCGGAATCATACTATCAGCCAATGAGATGTCACGACGTTCGAGCTTTTTGATATATCTCATCAAGTCTGATTCGTTGTGATATTTGTTGAACAGCGGTTCTTGGAGAATTTCTGATGTACGAATGAACTTAGCCGGCAGGTAGAGTTTTTCTTCGATGTCGTTCAGTACAACGGCTTGTTTACCTGCAGCTTCAGCAAAAATTGCGATGATTGTGTTAACCTCTTCAACTGTAGTTACTTCGTCGAATGACATATGAACTTTTTCTGCATTCGGGTAGTAGAGGTTAATTTTGTTATTCAATGCGATAGTTCTGATTTTTTCGCTATCACATTCTACTTCGAATGTATCGAAGATATTTGTGTTCAATACGTTGTAGCCGAGGTTTTTGATAGCTTCAGCAGCAGCTACTGCACAAGAGTGTGCGTGAGTTGCGATTCGACGCAAACCTTCCGGACCGTGATAAACAGCGAACATACCTGTCATTGTAGCCATCAAAGCCTGAGATGTACAGATATTTGAAGTTGCTTTTTCACGTTTGATGTGTTGTTCACGAGTTTGCAGTGCCATACGCAGTGCTTTGTTTCCGAGACGGTCAACTGAAACACCGATGATACGACCTGGCATTACGCGTTTGTAAGCGTCTTTAGTTGCGAGGAAACCTGCGTGTGGGCCACCGAATCCCATCGGAAGACCGAAACGTTGAGTTGAACCGATAACGATATCAGCACCCCATTCAGCCGGAGATTTCAATACAGTCAGAGCCAACAAATCTACGTCAGCAGTAACCAGCACTTCACGTTCGTGAGCCTTCTTTGTGAATTCTTCATAGTCTTCGATTTCACCAGCTGCATTCGGATATTGAAGAATAGCACCGAATTCGCGACCTGTGAATTCGTAGTCCTTGAATGAACCTACAGCCAATTCGATGTTACGCGGTTCTGAACGAGTCATCAGCAGGTCGAGAGTTTGTGGGAATACTTTTTCATCAACGAAAAGCAAATTACGACCTTCTTTAACAGCAGCTCTTGAACGTTGGCTATACATCATAAACATTGCTTCTGCAGCAGAAGTCGCTTCGTCCAACAGTGAGCAGTTGCTAATTTCCATACCTGTCAATGAGATGATGACAGTTTGGAAGTTCAACAGAGCTTCGAGACGACCTTGTGAGATTTCTGCTTGATACGGAGTGTATGATGTATACCAAGCCGGATTTTCGAGGATATTACGAATGATAGCTGCAGGAGCTGCAGTTCCATAATACCCCATACCGATAAATGTTCTGAACGGGTTGTTCTTAGCTGCCAATGCTTTTACGTGAGCGAGGTATTCGTGTTCGCTCAGACCTTTAGGCAGATCAAGATCTTTTTCCAAGCGGATAGCTTGAGGTACCACTTGAGAAATCAATTCTTCGACACTTTTAACGCCGATAGTTTCCAGCATTTGGTCGATTTCCTGTTTAGACGGACCGATGTGACGATCCATAAATTTGTCTTGAATCATATAAAATGTTTTTAGGTTTTGATTCTAAAATTGATGTTACAAAATTATATTTTTTTCCTCTAATTACAAAGTATTATTATGAAAAAACGATTCGTAGCAGTTACGAATCGTATATTTTTACACTTCGTGAGAAAGTGACAGTGGAATTTCGTTGCTCATATCACAGTAGCCCCATTTTTCTGCAATAAAATCGAGAGTTGAGAATAACTCTTCTGGGGTGGTTTGGGTAACGAGTTTCATACGTGTTGATTTAAAATCGGGTAATCCTTTGAAGTAGTTACACAAATGTCGGCGGATTTCATAAATTCCGCGACGGGTATCTTTAAATTCGATAGATTTTTTGATGTGTAGTTTAGCAAGTTCGACCCGTTCTTGAACAGATGGTTGGGCAAGCTTTTCACCTGTATCGAGATAGTGTCTGATTTCGCGGAATATCCACGGGCGACCATACGTAGCACGTCCTATCATTATGCCATCAACTCCGTATTTATTGAATGCTTCGTCAGCCTTTTCTCCACTATCAATGTCACCATTTCCGATAATTGGGATTGTGATTCTTGGATTATTTTTAACTTCACCTATCAGGGTCCAGTCGGCCTGACCTGTATACATTTGTGCACGTGTACGGCCGTGAATTGTGAGAGCTTTTATTCCGACATCTTGCAACCGTTCTGCAATTTCGACAATATTTTTATGGTCATTATCCCAACCTAGACGTGTTTTTACCGTAACGGGTAGCTTTACGGCCTCGACGATTCGACGTGTCATTTCGACCATTAGGGGAACATCTTTCATCATTCCGCTACCGGCACCGCGGTTTGCAATCTTCTTTACCGGGCATCCGAAATTTATATCAATCAGGTCTGGTTTGGCAGCTTCGGCCATCAGAGCAGCTTCGACCATTGGCTCGATTTGGTGTCCATATATTTGTATGCCGATCGGGCGTTCATAGTCAAACAGAGTCAGTTTTGCTAAAGATTTTTTACCATCACGAATCAGTCCGTCGGCCGAGATGAATTCGGTATACATCATCTGAGCTCCGTACATTTTGCACAGATATCTGAAAGATGGGTCTGTCACATCTTCCATTGGAGCTAACATTAGTGGTTTTTCTCCGAGATCTATATTGTCAATTTTCACGGTATTCTGTCAATCAATAGTTTGTGTAGTGATAAAACTTGAGGTATAAGAAGTTTTTTATCATCGGTTGTAATAACAAAATCTGCAAGTTCTTCGCGTTGTTGGTCAGACATCTGATTATTGATTCGAGCAACTATTTGGTCACGGCTACAATTATCTCGTCTGGTAGCACGGTTGATTCTCACTTCGATAGGTGCTGAAACCGTAACTACGAAATCCATATTGAGATGAGCATTAGACTCGAACAATATTGCTGATTCTTCAATTACGTATGGAACATTCTGTTGTTCTGCACTCCATCGTATGAAATCACGTTCGACGGCGGGATGCATTATCGAGTTGAGTATCTCGAGTCGTTTTCTGTCGGTAAAGACGATTTCTGCCAGCAGTTTTCTATCGGCTATGCCTTGTTGGTATATCTTCTGACCGAACTCGGCGGATACTGCATCAATGACCAATGGGTCGTTATCCAGCAATAGTTTAGACCTTGAGTCTGCGGTATATACGGGTATTCCTTCTGCTGCCAATATTCGAGCCACGGTACTTTTCCCGCTACCAATTCCACCTGTTAAACCAACGCGTATCATTATTGCTTGCTATTTTGTTGATTGTTATTTGCAATGTTTTCGCGATTAGCCTTTTCAAAGATAACGTCGACATACGAAGGCTGTATCGACATAATTTTTATCCCTTGGGGCAACGAATTGCAGTTGACCTTGAACTTATTTGAGATATTTGTATGGAAATCTTTATAGTCAATAGTCAGCCATATATGGTCAGGCTTTATGAAATTGAAATTGCCTCGATTGACATTCAGTTTGATTTTAGCCGTTTCAGGCAAAATAGTTGCCTTTAACGAGTCTGGACAATTTTTTATTCTTATGACCGATTCAAATACCATCTCGGTGTAGGTGTCTATGTCAACATTGAAATTTACCTCGTTGGTAGAGTAGGTTACACCTTCAATTTTTTCGAGTTCGAGGACTCCTGATAGACTGCGGTCAACACGATTGAATACTCTTTTTTTTGTCCAAATGCCTGTCATTGTATCTACTATTGGTTTCACTCCTTTGACGATGATTGAATCGGGAGATATATCCACATCGGAGATAATTCTGAAATTCTGTTTTGTGTCAATTTCTACCGTACTGAATACAGGCAGCTTTCTAGTTACAGTTTCGGAAGATGTGACATAGATATTGCCCGTTTTTATAGATACAAGTTTAATCGGTGAGAGTCGGGAATTCAGCGCATCAGCAAGCGATTCGTTCTCAATTTTCATCGTGAACGGAGCATCTGCCACATCAATGAATATCAATTCGTTCGATGGTATTGTTATTTTCCGATGTTTAGAGAATAGTTTTCTGCTGAGCAATCTGTGTCCTTCACTTTCGATTTGGCAGGTCACCATATTTGTCTTTTCAATCAACATCTGTTTTGAGTTGAAATCGTTTACGATATTGACCGGAATGACAATGTTTGACGAGTAGGTATGGCTCAATTTGTTCAGATACCACATTACTGCCGATAGCAGCAAAAATATCAGAAACGAACGATTGAGCAACTGCTTTGCAAAATTTTTCAGTGAAGAGAGCCGTTTCATATAGTTATTCTTTCATTGAATTTAAAAACTGAGCAGTCATATTTTCGGGGTCGGAACAATCACCAATGGCACCACTGATAGCAATACCGTTGACACCGCTACGCACAATGTCAGGACAATCATCGAGATTAATACCTCCGATTGTTACAATTGGAATCATTATATTCTGTTCACGCACCGAACTAACGATGTTTGAGATTCTTTCAAGTCCAAGTATCGGGCTGAGATTTTTTTTTGTGTTGGTAAATCTGAATGGCCCGAGACCAATGTAATCTGCACCTTTGTTATATGCATTGACTATGTCTTCAGCGGTATTTGCCGTAGCACCGATGATTTTATTACCCATAATTATTCGAGCCTGTTCGATAGGCATATCCGATTTTCCGAGATGTACGCCATCAGCTCCGACTTCGAGTGCGGTCTGAGGTGAGTCATTGATCAGAAAGATTGCACCATATCGGTGGCATAGTTCTACAAGTTGACGACCTGTCTCAACGATAGTCTGGTGGTCAGCATCTTTCATTCTGAGTTGAATCCATCTGCACCCCCCCTTAAGTACTGCAAGGCTTTCGGACAAAACCTCTTCAGTTGTATTTTTTCTTGTTATATATTGCAACTTGACGAAACTTTCCATCGTAAGTTTATTTAATCGTTCTATGCTTTTTTCGATATCTACATTACCTTGATTATCCAATTCCCATACACTTCCGAGTGATGCCCAGCCGTCAAATCCGAGTGCTTTGACCTTGGGTATATTAGTGTGTGTAATGCCTCCAAGTGCGATGACCTTAGTTTTTTTATCGGTTAGTCGAGAGGCTATCTCTTCGTAGTCGAATCCTGACCTATATCCCGATTTGGATATTGAATCGAAAATGGGACTGATGAAAACGTAATCTGCACCCTGACACTGCTCGACCTCTTCCCAACTGTGACACGAACAACTGATTGATGTGTCGGGAGGTAATAGGCGGCGAAATATTTCGATTTGATCACCTCGGCAATGTAATCCACACCCGCTCTGTTCTGCTACTTTGGGGTGGTAGTGTACCGAATAACTTGCTGCCATTTCAGGGTCAACGAGTGCTGCAATCTGACTGCTTTGGACATCAGGCTTGCGTATGTGTATACGGAATCCTCTTTGGGCAGCCAGCCTGAGAATAACACTCTCGTTGTTGACGATTTGTGACAGTGTAATGATTACTCCCAACATATCAGGTCTTTGTGAGATTATCCTCCCTGAGTTGCACGAATCAATGTCAATCGGTCATTCGGATTTAGTGTGTAACTATCCCAAGTTGAACGTGGAATAATCATATCACCTTTGGCAATTGCACAACCCTTCGGATTGATATCCAGTTCGGACATCATCTCGATTATGGTTGTGGCCTTGCATTGGCATTCTTTATCGTTGATGAAAATTGTCATACATAAAATATTGTTATAGTTTGAATGCTTTTGCACGTTTTGCCATAGAAGATGCAAAGACAAAATCATTCAATTCTTTATTGTCAGAATTCAGAATATCATCCTTGTTCCCGCACCACCATTTTTTACCTTCGAAGATAAACATTACGGTTTCGCCAATCTCCATCACCGAGTTCATATCGTGTGTGTTGATTACGGTTGTGATGTTGTATTCGTGAGTGATTTCGTGAATCAGGTTATCGATGATGATTGACGTTTTTGGATCGAGACCAGAGTTTGGTTCGTCGCAGAACAGATACTTCGGATTCAGCACGATGGCACGTGCAATAGCAACACGTTTAATCATACCACCACTGAGTTCGGCTGGATACATCGAGTTGACGTTTTCGAGATTTACACGTTTAAGACAGAAGTTTACCCGTTCGCGTTTTTCTTCGAGAGATTGGTTGGTGAAGAGATTCAGCGGCAACATAATATTATCTTCAACCGTAGAGGAGTCGAGCAGAGCTCCTCCCTGGAAAATCATTCCCACGTGTTGGCGAATCTGTTTTTTATCTTTGAACGAGAGTGCACTGAAATTAATATCATCGTAGAATATATCACCGCTGTCTACCTGATGAAGCCCGACCAGCGATTTCAGCAACACTGTTTTACCTGAACCGCTTTGACCGATAATCAGATTTGTCTTTCCCGTCTGAAATTGGGCAGAGATGTCATTCAAAACGGTACGTCCTTCAAAACATTTGAAAATATTATTTACGGTAATCATCTTTTAGGTCAACATTAATTGGGTAATCAACAGGTTAAAAATCAAGACAGTGATACAGCTTGAAACTACGGCTTTTGTACTTGCACGACCAACTTCGAGAGAGTTTCCTTTGGTGTAGTAGCCATAATAACCCGAAATCGATGTGATAATGAATGCGAAAATAACGGTCTTAATCAGACTATACCAGATGTACAAAGGTTCGAAATCGAATCTCAGTCCTGTCAAGAAGTCGTCCATACTCATAATTGATGGATTGAAAGTGATAATCATATAGGCACCCACCACTCCGATTCCGATACTCAGAATAGTCAGAAACGGGAAGAATAACATTGCTGCCACAATTTTGGGTAACATCAGGTAACTTGCTGAGTTGATACCCATAATTTCTAGAGCATCGACTTGCTCGGTGATTATCATAGTCCCGATTTCGGAGGCGATATTTGAACCGACCTTCCCGGCCAGAATCAGTGCAACGATTGTGGAGGAGAATTCCAATACCAAACTCTCTCGTGTAGCATATCCGATGAGGTAGGGCGGAATGAATGCATTGTCAAGGTTGAGAGACATCTGTAGAGTCAGAACGGCACCAATAAATACTGATATAATAGCTACGATGCCGATGGAATTTACCCCGAGACTCTCCATTTCGACAACTATTCGTTTGCGGTAGATTGACCATCGTTCAGGCTTGGAGAACACCCGTCCCATCAGAATCAGGTATTGTCCTATTTTTTGAAACAGATTCATTTTGATATTCATAGCACTTTAATCTTTCTCCTTTATTTCTTCGAAGTCAACATATTCACCTACGTTATCGTTGATTCGTTTAGCATATTGAGCGGGAGTACCCTTTATTGTAACATCGCCATCTTGTCGGTTAAAATCTTGATGTTCTTGTTTTTGGTAGTTAAATGTATTTTCAAACTGTTGTTGTTTTTTTCTAATCCAACGTCTGAATAGAAATTTTGCGATTATGCCGATTAACCAAAAAATAATCAGCACTGATAATATAAATTCCATCCTCTTCACTCACTTTTAATACTTGCAAAGGTACATTAAATTTTCAACTTGCCATAATAAATATGTAGTAAAAAACGACGAGTAATTCTGATTTAATCTTCAGAGGCGTGATTTCGTGTGTGAGATTTCGAATGAAGAGGTGTTTGTGGATTATTTTTTGTGAATTTACATCTCATTTCAAATAGCTATAATTTATGATTTCATTGTTAATTTTGCTTTTCGTAGTAGGCTATGCCTAGCTATGGAGTATTAAAACTCATACTGTTATGGCTGTTGTTTGGTATAGCATTCTTTATGTCTGCAGTATTGGATAATATGACCACAACTATTGTTATGATTATGATGTTGTGTAAGATGATTGCAAACCCTTTGCCTTGTATGCCTTTATCTGGTACGTTGCTGGAATTGCAGTAATCGACTTTGAATAATTATTATTTTGAAGATATATTTTAAGGTAAAAAAAGAGTAATCAACAAAAGAGTTATGAAGAATGTACTAGTGAAAGTGTATTGTATAGAATTTAATAAAAGTGATTATTAAGGTTATTGAGCAGGAATTTGGAGCGTATTTATGATATAATAATTTTATTTTTGTAGATTTGTGTCCTAAGAAATAAAAGTTGAAATATGAAAAATTTTTCAGAATTAGTTAATAGTCGACATAGTATTCGTCGATTTGAATCTCGCGTGGTGGATAAAGAGACTCTTGAGATTATTGTGAAATCGGCATTGAAGGCCCTCTCATCGAAGAATCTTCAGCCGTGGAGTTTGGCCGTAGTTACTGATAGACAGATGTGCGAAAAATTGTC
>JAEIGA010000687.1_pt1 | contig 50134 bp, 33 predicted proteins | sample 9270691 | NCBI WGS metagenome assembly JAEIGA01 (sample SAMN17057246, study PRJNA624740) | gut metagenome | biome: biome; isolation source: fecal sample | host: Bos grunniens | place: China: Xizang | collected 2019 | reverse complement strand
CTGCCTATGACGTCGTACAGGCCTTCCTTCAACAACCACAGGGCGCGTTTCTTTACAGTTTTGCCGTAACCGCCGCAGATTGAGGGGAGGTTCAACTGGAATTTCACTCCTTCCTGATGCAGTGAGCGGTATTCGTCGTTATCCATGTACATGTAGCGCTCGGGGTGGGCGAGCAGGGGGTGGTAACCCAGGGATTTAATCTGCCGGAGTGTCTCATGCAGGCGCATGGGTGGGTTGTAGTATGATGTCTCTACAAGCAGGTGGTTGTGTTTGGTGCCGATGGGGAGCAATTTCTCTTTGGTTGTTGAGATTTCTCCCTTCGGTTCGAAATGACATGATGTCGTTTCTTGAACCCTCTCCCCTGGTCTGTCGGCTACTTCGCTCAGCAGGTTGCGCAGGTGGTTGTCTATCATGTATTCTGCTGCAAGGTGCAGGGTAATGCTGCCTGTGTATGCTGCCCGCAGTTCTGCAAAGCGTGTCAGGAGTTTTTCTGGGGTATTGGGGATATCCTCCATTATGTGCGGTGTGAGCCATAACTCCTTGACTCCTGCCGTTTCGTAAGTGGCAAGAATACGAAGTGACTCTTCCATGCTCTCGACTCCGTCATCGACTCCGGGGAGTATGTGCGAGTGATGGTCAATGGCACCGGCAAGGAGTCCGCTTTGTGCGATTGTTGTCTTTTTACTGAATGGCCACATTCCGAGTAGTCAAAATAATTTTGAGCTAAATTTAGCTTCTCTTGCTTTTTTTGCTTTCGTTGTGGTAGTTGTACCCATAACCGTATCCGTAACCATACCCGTAGCTGTAGCGATAACCATATTTGTAGCTGTACCGTCCTTGGCTGCTGTATGTACCGTTGAGAATGACTGCGAGGTTCCTCAGTCTCTTCTCGTCGTATATGTCCTCTAATTCATCGAGCATGTCACGGTCGAGCAACCCTGCGCGTATCACGAATATTGAACGGTCGACAAACTCTTCGATTATCTGTGTGTCGGCTACAATGTCAAGTGGTGGGCAGTCTATCAGCACATAGTCGTATTTCTCACGCATGGATGCAATGAGTTCACCGAAACGGCTGTCGTGCAACAACTCGGTGGGGTTGGGTGGTGTGCTTCCTATTGGTATGATATCCAATGTCTTGCAGCTTCCTTCCTTTACGATTATCTCTTCTACGTTGTCTACTCCATGTGAGAGATAATCGCTCAGTCCTAACTTTGGAGAGCCGACATATCCCGATGTCGAGCCGTGGCGCATGTCGCCGTCAATGACAAGTACGCGTTTCCCTTTTACGGCAAGACTGGCACCGATGTTCATGGCGAGGAAGGTCTTTCCGCTTCCGGGATTGAATGATGTGAGAAGTATAACGTTAGAATCTTTTTCTTTGTTGTTCATGAACTCAAGGTTGGTTCTGAGCACGCGGAATGCCTCGTTTATGAGGTCGCGACTTCCGTCCCTTACAATTATCTTCTTCTCTTCCTTTTCATTCTTGCCGAGTTTCTTCTTCTCTTTTGGCCTATAGAACGGAATCTCTCCGATGAATGGTACTCTCAATCCCTCAATGTCTTTTCTTCCACGTACCTTGCGGTTGGTGATTTCACGCAAGAATATTGCCATGAACGGAATAAAGATACCTATTACAACTGCAAGTGTGATACTTTGCCTTTGCATGGGAGCGATTGGCCGGTTGCTTCCGGATGGTTCCACAAGAATACGGTTGTTCGAGGCTGTAAACTCCTTGGAAAGTTCTGTCTCCTCTCTCTTCTGAAGAAGGAACAGGTAGAGTGCATTCTTTACACTCTGCTGTCGCATGAGTGCATGCAGCTCCATTACTTTGTCTGTGCTTGAAGCGAAATCGGAATTGTTCAGCTTGTTCTCTTGATTGGTCTTGGCTATATCTTTATAGAGCTTTTCAATGTAGTTGCCCAAACTGTTTTCTATATTGACAAACAGCGAAGCAAGTTCTTTGTTCTTGTCAGCAATAATCGGGTTATTGGCGCTGCTGTTGGCAATAATCCTGTCTCTTTCAAGCAATTTATCGTTATATGATTCTATCATCCTCTCAAAACCGCCGACTTCGATTTTTGTGTTTGTAGGAAGCAGAGTCTCTTTGTTGTTGGTCATGTATGCTTTCAGGAATTGTGCCATTTCCATTTGCATGTCGAGTGAGAGCAGCTCCTTCTCCTTCGAACTCTTTTCAGCGGCATGTTCTTTGCCGGATATACTTGCATTCGGCATCAGGTTCTCGTTCTGGAAAAGTGCAATCTCCCGATCGATAGCCCTCAGTTCCTTTTCGACTTCAACAATTCTTCCTCCGATAAACTCTGCTGTCTTTATTGCGATTTGATTATTCTCGGCAAGCCACTGCTCGTTGTATATGTCGGTAATCGCTGTGAGGATATCTTTTGCACGGGTTGTCGACACGTCCTTTAAGGTGATTCTGACGATTGTTGTCTCTTCGTTTACAAGTCTTCCGGAGAGATTGGCGCAAAATTCGTTCACTACTGCCTCAATGTTCTTTTTCTCGACAATTATCTCTTCATCAATGAAACCGTCATAGTTCTTCGTGCCATGAATCGCCAATCTGCCTGCCGGGGATTGCACCGTATCGCCGATGTGCGCTACAATCTTAGTCGTTTCATATCCGCTTTCCGATGAGAAACCGCCAAGCACCAGTTTCCCGTCCCGTTTTAGCTCTGCCCTGAATGAGGCCTCTTTTTTATTGCTGAGGTCAAGGAATTCAACGGTGAACGGTGAACTGTTGTACATGACTACGTCGTGGAATCCTCCCGTTTTCTTATATATTGTCGTCAGCCCGAGTCTTCTGACCACTTCACGCATTATTCCGGGAGACCTCAAGGCCTTCACCTCGTTCAATGTGCTTGCGGTGGCCTGTGCCGAACCGAAGTCCTTGAAAACATCGTTGCCGGCACCGGCAACCTTTCCTTTACCTTCCTCTTTAATGAGTATCTCTGTATAGCGTGTGTATACTGGAGGTGTACATTTTATATATAGAACGGCTATCGTCAATGTCACGGCAAGTGACAGCACGAACCAATACCATTTTGATAAACAATGAAACAGAAGGTCCTGAATAGGAATTATATTCTCATTGTTCTGTCTTGACCTATTTCTTGTCATCTCTTTTAACCTTAATTTAGAACTCTCTTATCTTGTTATGAAAGTCACAAATGACATTATGAATGATGCCAGAGACATCCAGAAAGATGTAGAGCGAACTGTGTTGCCGTTAATTGAAGCCTGGCCTGCTTTAACACTGTTCGGCTCTACATAGACAATATCATTCTGCTTCAGGTAGTACGCATCCGACTTGTGTAGTTGCGCCGCGTCGTTGATGTTCAGGACATATGTCTTCTGAACACCATCTACGTAGCGTAGTACCATGATATTGTCTCTTTCTCCCTGAATGGTGAGATCTCCAGCCATGCTTATGGCATCGAGTATGGTGTATTGATCCTTTTCTATATCATACTTGCCCGGACTGTTGACCTCGCCGAGCACGGATACCTGCAGATTCCCATAGTCGACAATCACCACAGGGTCAAGGATAAATCCATTGTCTACAAGAGTCTTTTTTATATGTTCTGCAACCTGATTGCGTGTCATTCCTGCAATCTTTATTTTGCCCAATTGCGGGAAATCGATGTAACCGTCTTTGTCTATGGTGTATCCCAGCCTTGTCTGTGAACCGCCACTGCTGTTAATGTCGCGCCTCAAGTTGTATACTCCGGCAAGTTCCTGGTCTCTGCTGGTTACGGTTATCGACAACTGGTCGCCCGGTTCGAATGTAATCTCACGCGGAGTGGCTACTGGCACACCCTTACCGGCTTCGAGGTCCTGAAAGTATGGAACTTTCTTTGGGCCTGCACATGATGTAATAAGCAGAATTGCAAATAGAATTAAGAAAGACTTTTTCATTTTTATATGTATTTCGTTTTGTTACGCGTTATATATATTGTATTATTTTTTTACTTGTTTTTTTTATCGCCTGTTCGGGATGTGGCTTCTCTCTCTGGCAGTATCTCAATATAGTCCGGCGAAACTTCTGCCAGTGAGATTGATGCAATCCCTTCAAAACTGATTACAACGACTTTCTTGCGTTTTCCTTTCAGCTTGATGAACATCCCTTCTATGTTGTCGAAACAGCCGCCGTGAATCCTGACCCTTGTCCCGGTATTGAGGTTAATCTCCTCCGGTTTCAGGAATGTGATATTCTCCTTGTGTGCCTCTGTTATTGCTATGAACTGTTCCATCTGCTTATCGGGAACAACTATCGGGATGTTCTTCCCGTCTACAGGCTGTGTGCGGTATTGAAGGAAATCGACTCCTTGTTTCAGCTGTTTGATTGTCTCTTTTGTGGTTCTTACGAAAATAAGATTGTGTATAGCCGGTATCAGTTCACTTTTCTTTATGCCATTACGTTTGGTTATGACGGCTTTTGTCATCGGTACATAGCATTCGATGTTCTTACTTTCGAGATAGCTTTTTGCTTTGAGTTCGCGTCGGTAGGGTGCACTCATGGCAAACCAAGTGCAAGTCTCATTTTCTGCTGCCTGCTCTGCTGCATTATTGTTGCCCTTTTCTGTCATGCTCTTGCCGGGCTTGTTTCACATATGTGTATATTCTTGGCTCCTCGAGGCGCTTGTAATGCTTTGAACCTCAAGTTGTTGTATTGTCGAGAATGCTCGTCGTGGCTTTTTCGATAATAACGTTTGGAGTTGTTGGCGGGCATTCTGAAACTCTCGTTTTTTCGTGTGACATCAACCCGAAACCACTATATCAACTACAAAAGTAATATAAAAATCAATAAAAAACAATAGCTGTTGGAGTTTCTTAAAGTGTGTGTAAAGATGTTTTATTATTACAACTTCTTCACACATATGCGCGCAAGGTAGTCGTAGTGCTCTCCATCCATGCATTTTTTGCATTCAAAACCGTACATTTCGGCATATAGTCCGAATGTGTCATAGTCGATGTAGAGCCAATCGAAAGTGTCCCCTTTGATATTCTTGTATTGCATGCGGTAGCCTACTTCGCCATAGTATCCGGCAGCAAGGTCAATGTCCATGTTGCCTTCTTCGTCCTCAAAGATGTATCGGAGGTCGGATGAGTCGAAAATGAGTTGTCCTCCCGGATTGAGAAGCCGTTTTGCAGTGCGGAAAAACTCTTCAAGCCTTTCTGTCCTGCCAACGATGCCAATACCGTTCATAGCCATGAGAATGGTGTCGAATTTCTCGTTGAAGGTGGTGTCAAAAAAGTTGATTCTTCTTGCATCGATTCCGCGCCTTTTCATTACCTCTACTGCGGTTTCCGATATGTCGATTGCCACTACATCTATGCCCCTCTTCTGTAATTCAAGGCTGTGGCATCCTGCTCCGGCACCCACATCAAGCGTTCTGCCTTTGCACATCTCAAGCGCGGCTTTCTCGATTTGTGGCATCTTGTCAAAAGAACGGAATAGTGTGTCGACCGGTATTTCGTCTTCGTAGAACATCGATGAATGAACTCTGAGCCTGGAGGCTCTTCCTGTGTTGAAATAGTCGAGAATGGCCCTTCCCATCGGGTCTTTTTCGGGATTAAGTGTGCTTGGCATGGTTGGTTTATCGGCCTGTTTCTGTGTTGATTCTTTCTATTACTGTTCCCGGTTCGATGTTCATGCATCTGTAGTCGTTGTAAATGCATGGCTTGTTCCCGAATATTGAGCAAGGACGGCATGGGAGAGGTAGCTCGATACAGTTGCTCCTTTTCTGGTTCCATCCGAGAAATCCTGCTAATGGGGATGTTGCACCCCAAATGGAAATGGCCGGTGTGTTGACGAGCGAAGCCATGTGCATGTTTGCGGAGTCCATGCATACCATGACATCCAAATGGCTTATCAGCCTGAGTTCCCCGCTGAAATCACTTTTTCCTATAAATGATATTGTATTTGGGTATTTTGAGCACCAACTGTCTGTTATATTTTTCTCCTCTGGTCCGTTACCAAAAAGGAATATCTTTGTACCGTCTGTTGCGGATAGCTCTTTGACTACTGTCTCCATTCTCTCCGTCGGGTATATTTTCCCTTTATGGCGTGCAAAAGGAGCTATGCCAATCCATCTGTCGTTGCCTTTCTGTGGAATAAATTTCAAGAAATCCGAAATGTCGCCTTTCATATTTTTAAATACGGATGAGAATTTGCCTTCTGTCTTAAGCCCAATCTTTTCGAAAACCTCCCGGTATCTTGCAAATGTGCTTTTCAGTTGCATCGTGCATTTGTCCTTTTTCCGCACGAGTGCTCTTTTTTCGCTGCGTCCTTTTACAATATGGGCACACATTGTTCTGCTGAATACGCTGAAATATGTCCGGAGTATTTTTGTTCTCAAAACATTATGGAGATCGGCAAATGCATCGGGATGCTCCTTGTCCAGCAGTCTGTATAGTTTGAACAGCCCCCATGGCCCTTTGTATTTGTCGGTGTTTATTCCGATGAAATCAAGGTTTTTGGGTTTGTTTATGAAGAACTGTCCGAATCTTTCTCGACTGACGAATATGAATCTGCAATCGGTATTGCTCTCGCATAACGGGTATAGCAGTGGGATTGTCATGGCGATGTCTCCTACTGCGGAAAAACGTGTGATAAGAACGGTCTTTACCTGATTATTTCTTCGGACCATACAGCACGGGGTTGAGCGCGGGGTCGTTGTACATCTTCATTTGGCGGTATACCTTCATGTATTTCCTGCCGGCTGCGATGTCGTCAAGCAGCTGTCCTATGGAGGTCGTCATGTCCTTGTATTGCTCTTTTAGGATGTTTAGTTTCTCCCGGCATTTCGCGCGGTGCGTTTCGTCTACATCCGTGCGGTCTACCTCGTTCTGCATGTGGTATATCTTGAGGGCGAGAATGGAGTATCTGTCTACGGCCCAAGCCGGGCTTTCTGTGTTGATTGTAGCATTCTCGTTCTGTTTGACATCCTTGTACATGTCAAGGAAATAGCTGTCAATGAGCTCTACAAGGTCCGTACGGTCCTGGTTTGACTTGTCTATTCTTCGTTTTAGCACGAGTGCTTCGGCCGGGTCTATGTCGGGGTTGCGTATGATATCCTCGAAGTGCCATTGCACGGTGTCTATCCAGCATTTCAAATATAGGTAGTATTCAATACTTTTGAAGGGGTATGGGTTCTGTATTGGAGTGTCCACATTGTCGGTCTTGTGGTAATCGGCAATGGCTTCGTTGAATATCGGCCAACTCAGTTCTGTGAAATTCTTCATGGTAATCGTTGTTTTTTTTTCTTGCTAATGTACAAGATTATGTTATTGCAAGGCAAATCTAACGAAAGTTTGTGATATGGGCAATAGTTTGTAAGAAAACTGATTATATTTGTGCTTCTAAAACTGAACGGATGAAAATCGTAATGGATGAGAAAATCCCATTTTTACAAGATGTTCTGTCTGAAATGGGATTTACAGTGAAAGCTTTGCCTGGCGCATCGATAACAAATGGGGATGTGGAAGATGCCATTGCCCTCTTCGTGCGTACCCGTACTGAATGTTCCAAGGAACTTCTTGAAGGAACATCAGTCCGTTTTATAGGAACGGCGACTATAGGGTACGACCACGTGGATGCCGGATATTGTGCTTCAAAAGGGATAGAGTGGTGTAATGCCGCCGGTTGCAATGCCGGGGCGGTTCTGCAATATGTGCAGTCTGTGATATATGGTTGGGCACGCGACAATTCGGCTGTTCTTGACGGGATGGTGCTTGGTGTCGTGGGGGTGGGCGAAATCGGTTCAAGGGTTGCACATTGGGCGCGTTCGGTCGGGATGATGGTTCTGTTGAATGACCCGCAGCGCGAAGCGCAGGGCGAAGCCGGTTTTGTTTATATTGAAGAGATTGCGGATTCGTGTGATATAATAACCTTTCACCCCTCTTTGGTGATGGGTGGCGAGTTTCCGAGTTTTCACCTTGCCGATGCAGCTTTCTTTGCATCCTTGATGCGTTGTCGTCTTCTTATAAATGCTTCGCGCGGTCCTGTATTCGATAATGTAGCATTGCTGGATGCTTTAAACTCCGGTCTCTCGTGTGATGTGGTGCTGGATGTGTGGGAGAACGAGCCGTTTATAGATTTTTCTTTATTGAAAAAGGTGTATCTGGGAACTCCTCATATAGCCGGGTATTCGGCTGAGGGCAAGGCCAATGCTACAAGAATGGTACTCGAGGCTTTTGTCTCTTTCGTGAAATATAAAGGTCGCGTACCGCAAATAACACTTCCGCCTCCGGCTGGCGTGCGCGTGGTTGCTGCTTCTTTTCCCGATGCTTTGTTGAGGATATATTCTCCTCTGTCCGATTCCAATGCACTGAAGTCCTCTCCTTCATCTTTTGAGGAGTTGCGTAACAACTATCGCTTACGTCGCGAAACCGGAGCATACGAAATAGTAATAGAGGGGTGATTTTGAACAAAAAAAGTAGATTTTAATACCATATGTTGCACAATTTTGAAAAAATGTGCAATCGGATTGCGTTTTTTTTCTATCTTTTTTGGCAGTTCATTATTTTTATCATACTTTTGCGACAGATAATTACCAATCTTCAAAAATTTACAACTATGTCAGAAATTGAATCAAGAGTAAAAGCAATTATCGTTGAGAAATTTGGCGTTTCAGAGTCTGAAGTTACTTCTGAGGCTAACTTTACAAATGACTTGAGCGCAGACTCATTGGACAGAGTAGAGTTGATCATGGAGATCGAAGATGAGTTCGGTATTTCAATTCCAGAGGATCAGGCAGAGAAGATCGCTACAGTTGGCGATGCAGTTAAATATGTAGAGGAGAAGGTTGCCGAGAAATAATAAGGCACTCCCTATATATAACTAACAATTCTATATGAAACTTAGAAGAGTTGTTGTAACAGGTCTTGGTACTGTTTCGCCTATTGGCAATAATGTCTCTGAAACTTGGGACAATGCAGTCAAAGGTGTTAGTGGTGCAGGACCTATTACTCGTTTTGATACTTACCTTTTCAAGACACAGTTTGCGTGTGAGGTCAAGAATTTCGATGTGTCGACAGTAATGGACCGTCGTGATATGCGTAAACTTGATATCGACAAGTATTATGGCTACGCTTCTGCTGTTGAGGCTATTACAGACAGTGGACTCGATTTCGAAAAACTTGATTGTGACCGTATAGGTGTTGTCTTTGGTGAAGGTATCGGTGGCTTGAGCTCACTTGAGGATGAAATGCGTGCGTACTCGCTAAATCCCGAGAATGGTCCCCGTTTCTCTCCGTTCCTCATGACCAAGATGATATCGGACATGACTGCAGGCTATATATCAATCAGGTTTGGTCTGAAAGGTCCCAATTATGTCACAACCTCTGCTTGTGCGTCATCCTCAAATGCGATAATCAGTGCTTTTGACCAGATACGTATGGGACGTGCTGATGTTATTGTTGCCGGAGGTGCCGAGGCTGCGATATGCCCGACAGGTGTCGGTGGATTTAATGCTATGCATGCATTGTCGGTGCGCAATGATGAACCGCAGCGTGCATCCCGTCCGTTCAGCAAGAGTCGCGATGGATTTGTTATGGCAGAAGGTGCTGCGACGCTCATTCTCGAAGAGTATGAGCATGCGGTGGCACGTGGAGCCAAAATATATGCAGAGATAGTGGGAACAGGTCTTACTGCTGATGCATTCCACATAACTTCTCCTCATCCGGATGGTGAAGGTGCCCGTCGTGTTATGAAAGCCGCGCTTGACGAGGCAGGTTTGACCCCGGAGAGCGTGGATTATATAAATGTTCACGGTACATCTACATATGCAGGTGACATCGCCGAAGCAAAGGCGATAAAGAATCTTTTCGGTGAACATGCGTATAAATTGAATATAAGTTCTACAAAGTCAATGACCGGTCATCTTCTTGGAGCTGCAGGTGCTATTGAGGCCTTGCTGACAATTCTTGCCATGAAAAATGGTGTGATTCCTCCAACAATCAACCATGATGAGAATGATGAGGACCCGGATATAGATTATGGTATGAACTTCACTTTCAACAAGGCACAGGAACGCGAAGTGCGTGTGGCTATTTCAAATACATTTGGGTTTGGCGGTCATAACGCTTGTATAGCTTTTAGAAAAATTGAAGGCTGATAAGATTTTCAGAAGAATAATAGATAAGATAAGGCTCATGTCGTGTAAGGATAGAGAGTCTTATCTTTTATTATACCCTATTCTTGGCTTTGTACCCGGTGATATCCGCTTGTACCGTATGGCTATGACGCATAGTTCATCGTCCCATTCGGGTGCAAAGAAACTCGGGTGCAATGAAAGGTTGGAGTTTCTTGGTGATTCGGTTCTGAATACAGTAGTGGCCGACTTCCTGTATTCAAGTTTCAGAAAAGAACGCGAGGGGTTTCTATCTAAATCGCGTAGCAATCTTGTCTGTCGTGAAAGGTTGAATGAACTCGCGTTGGAAATCGGCCTTGACAAGTTTGTGAGGTCATGTGGCGTTACGTGCCAGCATAACAGCTATGTCTATGGTAATGCACTTGAGGCTCTTATAGGTGCTGTGTATGTCGACAAAGGATATAGACAGTGCAGACGCTTCTTGCTTGATAAGGTATTCTCGCATCTGACCGATATTGAGGCCGTCGTGAAATCCGATAAGAATTATAAGAGCAGACTTATAGAATGGTCTCAGAAGAGGCATGAGGATGTGGAATTCAGGACAATCCACGAAGAACTGCGCAAGGATGGAGCCTTTTTTGTAAGTGAGGTGCTGCTCAATGGCGAGGTTCTTGGTGTCGGGGAGGGTTTTTCTAAACGTGAAAGCCAGCAAAAGGCTGCAAGACAGGCGATTTCCCGTCTTGGAATATGACCTATCTTTCACTTTTCAGTGTTACTGCGGCCTTGAGCCTGTCTCCTCCCATAGGCGGCGTGTCCTTTGAGAGTGTGATATCTATGCGCTTGACACTGCTGTAGTTGTCATATATCTTACCGCATATCCTGTTGCAGACGTGCTCAAGAAGATTCGATGGTTCTTCCATCTCATTGCATATAATTTCATAAATCTCAGCATAGCTCACTGTTCCAGCAATGTCGTCACTTGTACAGCATCTGCTGTCGTTTATTACGAGTGTTATATTTATGGTAAACCAGGCTCCTATCTCCTTTTCCTGTTTCAGGACTCCATGCCGCGCATAAAGATGCACGTCTCTCAGTTCTATTGTGTACTCTGTTATCTGCATGCTCTCGTTTGTTAAAAGATGAAGAGCTTCCTTTGCAGGGGCTCTTCATCATTGGCAGTATATTTAAAAGTTTATGGTTTGTACGTCATCCGCATTTTGAATATCCGCAACTTGGGCAGTGGAGGCATCCTTCCTCGAATATGAGCTGCTGTTTGCAGTTAGGGCATTTCTCCGCTGTTGATGTGCCGTCTTTTATATAGCGTTTGAGGGCACGCTCTACACCGTTTTTCCAGGTGTTGATATTGTCTGATTCAAGTTCCAGTGATGATATCAGCTTTATGACTTGCTCGATTGGCATCTTGTAGCGCAATACTCCTGAAATCAGCTTTGCATAGTTCCAGAATTCCGGATTGAATCTCTCTGAGAGGCCTTCAATTGTGGTTTTGTAGCCAATCTTGTTCTCAAACTGGAAGTCGTAGCGTTTTGTGCCGTCCTCGTTGGTGTGCTTGATTATTATTCCGTGTGTCACGTTTTTTGGCAATGGAATTCCGTCTTCATCATCTTGTTGACCGGTAAATATCTCATAAGGCTCACCGTTAAGCAAGCCTATGAATGCGACCCACTTCTCTTTGTTGTTCTGAAAGCGTACGACATCGGCTTCGAGGACAATCGGGCGCACCTCTGTGATTGTCGGTTTCATCTCCTCTTTCTTCTCTTTCTTGCTTTCTGTAGATACAAGAACTCCTGCACGCGAACCGTCACGATACACGGTGCATCCTTTGCATCCGCACTTCCATGCTGTAACATACAGTTCGTTAACAAGTTTCTCGTCAACATTGTTGGGAAGGTTTATGGTTACGCTGATAGAGTGGTCTACCCATTTCTGAATACGTCCCTGCATCTCCACTTTTGCAACCCAGTCAATGTCATTTGATGTGGCTTTTGCATATGGTGAACGTGAAACGATGTTGTCAATTTCCACTTGTGAGTACCGTTTTGTGGTGTCAATACCGTTCTTTTTCATCCACTCCACAAATTTGTGATGATAGACGATGTACTCTTCAAATGTGTCTCCGTTTTCGTCGGTGAAGTCTACATGTACTTCTGGGTCATTGGGGTTAACCTTTCTGCGACGTTTGTATACCGGCATGAAGACCGGTTCTATGCCCGATGTTGTCTGGGTCATGATGCTTACTGTGCCGGTCGGCGCTATCGTGAGGCATGCAATGTTTCTTCGGCCATATTTCTTCATGTTCTCGTATAACTCCGGGTCGGCCTCTTTAAGTCTGTTGATGAACGGATTCTTCTCTTCGCGTTTTATGTCGAAGATTTCAAATGCGCCACGTTCCTTGGCGAGGTTTACCGATGAGTTGTAAGCTGCCAAAGCCAATGTGCGATGTATCTCTTCGGAGAAGTCTGTAGCCTTCTTACTGCCGTATCTGAATCCCATAGCTGCAAGCATATCGCCTTCTGCTGTTATGCCCACACCTGTGCGCCGTCCCATGCTGCTCTTGCGGTAAATCTTCTCCCACAAGGTTTTTTCTGCGCCTTTTACCTCGTCTGTTTCAGGGTCACTTTCAATTTTTCTTTGTATGGCTTCAATCTTTTCCAGCTCAAGGTCTATGATGTCGTCCATTATTCTCTGTGTTTTTGCAACGTGCTTCTTGAACAGCTCAAAGTCGAAGGACGCTTCGGGGGAAAATGGGTTCACAACATAGGAGAAAAGGTTTATTGCAATTAGTCTGCACGAATCGTATGGGCACAAGGGGATCTCGCCACACGGATTTGTAGATACTGTCTCAAATCCAAGGTCTGCATAGCAGTCGGGTATTGATTCGTGTTTGATGGTGTCCCAGAACAAGACTCCGGGTTCTGCCGATTTCCATGCATTGTGGATAATCTTGTCCCAAAGCTGTACGGCATCTATCTCCTTTGAGTATATCGGGGAATCTGAATCGATAGGGTACTGTTGGGTGTATGCCTTTTTCTCTGTTACGGCTCTCATGAATTCATCGTCAATCTTCACCGAGACATTTGCTCCTGTGACCTTGCCTTCAGTCATTTTAGCATCTATAAAAGACTCCGCATCGGGGTGTTTGATAGATACGCTGAGCATCAAAGCTCCTCGACGGCCGTCTTGGGCTACTTCTCGAGTTGAATTCGAATAGCGTTCCATAAAGGGTACAAGACCTGTAGATGTCAGTGCGGAATTCTTTACGGGTGAGCCTTTCGGACGTATGTGGGAGAGGTCGTGCCCCACACCTCCACGGCGTTTCATTAATTGTACCTGTTCCTCGTCAATTCTGATGATACCTCCATATGAGTCGGCCTTGCCTTCCATGCCTATAACGAAACAGTTGGACAATGATGCAATCTGATGCTCATTGCCGATGCCTGTCATAGGGCTTCCCGACGGTATTATATATTTGAATCTGTCAAGAAGATTGTATACCTCCTGGGCGCTCATCGGGTTATCGTATTTTGCTTCTATTCTTGCAATTTCGTTTGCAATGCGCCAATGCATCTCCTCCGGTGATTTTTCATAGATGGCACCGTATGAGTCTTTTACTGCATACTTGTTTACCCAAACTCTGGCGGCAAGTTCGTCGCCGTTGAAATAGTCGAGCGATGCTTTGAAAGCATCTTCATAGGAGTAAGTCTTCTTTTCCACTTTTGGTCGGTTATTTTTAAGTTTCTTTGTTGTCGTTTTTAAAGGCTTACAAAAATAAAAATCCTTTTCAAAATAACCAAATAATTATCCGAGAAGTTATGAATGATATGTAAAGTTTTCTAATTTAAATTTTATATCGTTGATTATTAATGTGATAAATTTTTATATTATATTAAAAGTTTTCCAAAAAGAAATTTATATTGCTCTTTCATTCTTTTACAATTGTTTTTTTGTTATGCTATGTACGTTTTTCGGTTTTGAGGAAATGTAGCTTCTGCAATAGTATATTTTATAAAAATGCATAAAAAAAAGCCCCTTGTTGGGGCCTGTATTCTTTCTGAATTTTCTCCTATGCACACTGAAGAGAATTCTCAATATCTTTCAACTCGCTTCTGAATTGCTTGTCTGTATCGGCAAGGTTTGTCACAGTCTTGCATGCGTGCAGCACTGTTGCATGATCTCTGTTTCCAACATATTGCCCTATCTTGGATGTAGACAGATCGAGATATTTCTTTGCAAGGAACATTGCAACCTGACGCACCAGTACAACTTCCCGTTTGCGAGAACGTGTGTTTATTGCCTCTGTCTCTACTCCGTAGTAGTCCGATACTTTCTTTATAATCTCCTCGATAGTGACCGTCCTTTTCTCATAATTTGAAAAATCACCCACAATCCTACGTGCGAGATTAATATCTATATCGGTGCTGTTGATGGTTGAGTGTGCCATTATCGACACGACAATGCCCTCAAGGTCACGTATGCTTGCATTTACATGTTCTGCAATGAACGATATGACATCTTCGGGGAATTTGAGACCATCCCTGTATACTTTGTTCCTAAGAATATTCTTTCTGAGTTCGAGGTCTGGCTTTTCGATTTCTGCAGTCATGCCCCATTTGAAGCGTGTTATTAAACGCTCCTCCATACCCTGCAATTGTGCAGGAGAACGGTCTGATGTCATAATCAGTTGTTTCCCGTTCAAATGCAAGTGGTTGAAGATGTGGAAGAAAGCATTCTGGGTCTTCTGGAGTCCTGCAAATTCCTGGATGTCATCAATAATCAAGACATCAATGCTTTGATAGAACCTCATGAAGTCGTTGAAGTTCTTTTGAAGTATTGAATCGGTGTACTGTACTTGGAACAAGTGTGCAGATATATAAAGCACACGTAGTTCGGGGTGCAGTTCCTTTATTTTCATACCTATAGCATTTATAAGGTGGGTCTTTCCGACACCCGATGAACCATGGATGAAAAGAGGATTGAATGCGCGCCCCGGCTTGTCGGCAACGCTTATTGCAACAGAGCGTGAAAGCCGATTGCTTATGCCCTCTACATAATTATCGAAGGTATATCTGTTTATAAGCATGGAATCCAGTTCGGGAACCTCTTCCTGAGCGGTATTCTGTATCCTGTTTCTGCTCCTGTCTCCTGCACTGTTTTCAGAACCCACTTCAACGCAGACGTTGTTGTCCTTGTCTGTCAGTACACTGTACATCAACTGCGTACCGTTACCCATGACCTTGAAGAGTGTAGAGCGTAGCAAGTCTACGAAATTTCCTTCGAGGAACTCATAGACAAAATTGCTCTTAACCTGAATAGTAAGAGTCTTCCCCTCGAATTTGAGTGGAGTGATGTCTGCAAACCAGGTTGTGAAAGTTGCCTCCGAGACATTGTCACGAATAATCTCAAGGCATCTGTTCCATTTTGTCTTTAAATCGTAGTTCATTGCTGTGTTCCGATACTTTTCAATCTATTGTATTAAGGCAAATAAATGGAGGCATGTTTTTCAAATAGCCTCCATTGCTTACCATTTCTATTGCAAATATCTGCAAATAAAAATGAAAATCCAAGTGAAAAAAACGGGTGTATTTTTTGGCGAAAATAATGACCTGAAAATCAGTGCCTTAAATGCCGTTGAAAATGATAGGTTATTGAAATGCGTTATTTTTTTTAACGTTGAAAATCAGTGTGTTATGATATCTTCACCCTCTCTCATGTGACGGTTCCAAATTGCAGAAACCTCTTATTTTCAGCCATGAACGACGTTTGTGAAAAGGTTGTGGCTACATGAGTAGTTAAATACGTTTATCTGGAATAGTTCTAAATAATGATGTAGATTTTTTTATTTCAAAAAAAAAATTAAAGAGATATTCACTCTTGATATTTCCCGGCAGCAAACGTACAAGTTATCTTGCAAGTTCAAGATTAAGGTTTTGTCTCAACTTCTCTATCAGAGGGTTTTTGTCTTTCAATATCTCGAACTGCTTTCCTTTGTTGCTTACATGTCTCTCGACAACAACCTTGTTCACGGAAATATCCATTTTCAGTTCCTTCCCGTCAAGGTACACCGATATTCCTTTACATATTCTTTTAGCTTCATGCTCAAAGAGTTCTGCGGCCATTTGGTTGTCAACTGTTATAGTAAACTTATCTTCATCCTTAAGTTCAGGAACCAATATCTTCATTCTATCAGCCAATGCTCTTTCCTGTTCCGGCAGTTTTAGGGCATAGGAGGTCCATGCCTGTACAAGCTGAGCGTTCGTCAGTTTGTTGTTCGTCGCATTTACAGTCTCTATGGGTGTTGCGATGCTTCTCTTTTCTGACGCAATGGCAGAACTGTCTTCATCGTTATTGTATGCTCTTGAGCGGCCGAACATCTTGCCAAGACCCGTATTTTCCCTTTTTGTCTGAAGTTCGGCAGGTCTGCCATGAAGTATGGCTGCTCGTGGCTCTTCCCTCTCTTTTTCTGCTGTTTTTTGCGTTGAGGTATTCTCCTCTATAACAGGTGTATGGGTAACAGCACTTTTTGTATCTTGTGCAGTATTTGTGCTGCCTGTAACTGGCTTCTGTAATGCATTGAATATTGGTTTGAGGACTTTAGGGCGATGCCCGCTGCCCTCATCGGAATCTCCCTCACCTGACTGTGAGAGTTCTATCAGTGTAAGTTCTACAAGCAGACGTTTGTTTCTGCTGGCACGGTAGTTCATGCCACAATTGTTGCAAAGCCTTATGGCATTGAAGATAAATTTTTGTGAGCATCTTTTTGCCTGCTCAATATATCTGTTACGTAGTTCCTCGCTTCCTTCGAACAACGATGATGTTGCCGCATCGCCATTTACGAGCAGGTCGCGGAAGTGTGATGCCAATCCCTCTATGAATATGTTGCCTTCAAAACCCTTGTTAAGAATCTCGTTGAACAGCAAAAGGCATTGCGGTATATTCTTCTCAAGGATGTGGTCTGTTGCTCTGAAGAAGTATTCGTAGTCGAGCACATTTAGATTTTCAATTACCTTGCTGTATGTGAGTTTCCCTTGAGTAAAACTTGCCATCTGGTCAAAAAGCGAGAGCGCATCACGCATGCACCCGTCGGATTTCTGTGCAATAATCCGTAGCGCCTCATGTTCGGTCTCAATACCTTCCTTTACGGCAATCCCTTGCAAGTGAGCTACAATCTCGCTGCTCTCGATGCGGCTGAAATCATATATCTGGCAACGCGACAGTATTGTCGGTATGATCTTATGCTTTTCTGTTGTTGCAAGTATAAATATTGCATGTGCCGGTGGCTCCTCCAGTGTTTTAAGGAATGCATTGAACGCATTCTGTGACAGCATGTGGACCTCGTCTATTATATACACTTTGTACTTTCCTACTTGGGGCGGTATGCGTACCTGCTCATTCAGCGAACGAATATCTTCCACCGAGTTGTTGCTGGCAGCGTCCAATTCGTATATGGAGTATGAGCGCTGCTGGTTAAAGGCCTGACACGATTCACACTCATTGCATGGTTCTCCTTGGCTTGTCGTATTAAGACAATTTATAGTCTTTGCGAATATGCGTGCACATGTAGTCTTGCCGACTCCGCGTGGACCGCAAAAAAGGTATGCATGCGCAAGTCTGCCATTTTTTATGGCGTTCTTAAGTGTTGTTGTGAGTGACTTTTGTGCAACTACCGATTCAAATGTGTCGGGGCGGTATTTCCTGGCTGATACTATATAATTCTCCATAATATCTCATTCTTACTTTTGCAAAGATAATGTAAACTGCCCGTTGAACAAATCTTTTCTCTCCGATTTGCATCTTCTTTATAATTGATAAATGTACAATTTCCCTCTGTTGTCCCGGCTAAAATTTACAAATCGTTCATTTGCATATATTTTTTTTATAAATTTGCCGAACTATACAGCTTCTGAAATATTATGAAGAATTTATCCAACAGATTTGTTTCTATATTTAGCTGGGTGCGAAGCCATAAGTACCTTTCTGTGACAATTGTCTTTCTTTTCATTGTGCTTGTCATTGATGACAACAACATGCTTATGCACATACAGAATCAACGTGCAATTTCACAACTTGAAGATGAAATTGCACAGATGAAGCGCGATTCTGCTGATATTGTAAAAAGACAGGATGAACTTGACAATAATGGCGACCTTGATGTCATTGAAAGGCTTGCACGCGAAAAATATGGCATGCAGCAGGATGATGAGGATGTTTTTGTAATAAAATGAAAATGAGGATTATCAATATCTTATATTATGTGGGTGCTCTGACGATGTTGTCGGCGCTCTGCATCAGGTTCTTCTTTATCGGGATGTTTCCTTATGTCTATATTGCCGGGGCAATACTGTTTGCAATTACCCGGTTCCTGTTGCGTCCCAAAGTGGAGGCTGCAGTTCTCAAGCGTCTCATATTGCAGCAGCAACTTGCCGGGTTGCTTTTTGTGGCATCAGCTGTGCTCTGTTTTACCCATGCACGGAATGAATGGATTGTTCTTCTGTCGATAGCTGCAGTGTTGGAACTTTACACAGCTTTCAGAATACCTCAGGAATACAACAAATAAAATATATATTTACATAAAGCTATGAATAAAATAAAAATGGACTGCAAATGCAGTCCATTTTTATTTTATTCATTAAGTACCCGTAGGGTTCCGCTGAATGTAATGCCTCCAAGCGATACGTTTTTGGCTTTTCCGACTTCACCCTGTCGTCCGGCACTAAAGAGCATTGTCTGTGTCGGCCAGTTGCGTTGCGCGGCGGCCATTGACTTCTGATACTGCTCTTCTTTAAATGCAGTTCTCATTTCGCTGTCGGCAGGCAACTCTCTGAGTTTGCTCAATCCTGTCGCGAATTTGTCATATGCAACGCAGAAGAGGAAACGTCCGTCGATTGTATTGCGTGCTTTGTCGCTGAGTCGTCCGTTCTGCATCATGGCTACCTGGCCATAAAGGAAGTATGGGTCGGGGTATTCCGGACATGCGTTGATTGCCTCTATTACATTCTTGTACATGTCGGATATCCTACCTCCCTTTTTGGCATTAATGGATGTATAGGTTATCAATGCAATTCTGAAGTAAATTTCGCTCTGCTCATAGTTGCTGCAGTTGAAGAACTCTTCATGCATTTTACACTCCTCGTAGTACTTTATCGCATCACCATACTTTTCCTGGCTTAAAGCTCTTCTTGCAATATCCTTTGCAACATCGAAAGTCCAGTATGCTTCATCAAAGTTATCATATTTTGTTCTGAGAGCATTAAGATATACATCTGACTTCTGGTTCCTTCTTAAATCACTGTCAAGAATCTTGTCCCATACATCAGCATCTCCACTGGCGATGAGGTCGTTGTAGTATATTTCGAGTTCCTCGAAATGTTTCTGCATCTCCTCTTCGTTCATAGGTCTTGAACTTTCTCGTTTCTTGAATGCCTCATAAATACCTTTGAAGTCCTTGTCGATTGTTGCTCTACGCAATTCTTCATTACTCTTCTCCCTGTCGGTCACTGCTGCAAATGCGATTTTCTCCATTAGGGCGAGTGCTTGTTCATGGTCTTTCTGTACAATAGCCTCCAGTGCCGGCAGGTTGTAGTAGTTCTTTGTCGTACTATCGACCTGTATGCAGTATCTGTTGATGTCGTGCCATGTCTTTGCATTGCATACAGCAACAAAGTCACTCATATGTGCAGGGTTTATGTCAACGTCACCACCGTAACAGATATCCTTGTACATTCTGTAGAGTCTGTAGCATTCAATGCTGTCCTTGAACATCACCTCTTTCCAGTATGCTGTATTTGCCTTGGCACTATCCTTCATGGCTTCGTCCTTGGCGGCTGTCTGGTCAATGAACTTGTGATGGCTCCGATTGTATGCAGAGTCGGCATACCACAAATTGGTGTAGTACGATATCTGCTGTGCACGGAGCTTAGGTATTGTCAGGGTGTCTGTGCTTCTTGAGCGGTCTATCTGACTGTTTATTTTGTGTATATCCAGAATGGCATGCTCATAAAGCTCCATAAGTATCTCTCTGTCTACACGCATGCTTTCATAGTCGGCTCGTGTCGTGTCACCCTTAATTTTTGTAACAAGTATTCCGACACCGTCGATATACATGTCAAGTGTTCTGTCACTCATTCCGTTGAATGCCTCCATCCAAGGAGTGAAGGCCTTCTCATAGGCTGCAGAATCTTTAAGCCCGTCAGTTATGTTCTTTTTATAGAATGCCTTAAGCAGACGGCACTCCTCTTCACTGCGCTTGTAAGGCCTCAGATACTTCCATACAATTTTTTTCTTTAGAGTATCTTTGGTGAGTCTCTGTGCCATCTTCAAAGAGTCCTGTTGCATCTTGAACTTTACAGCTGCCAAAGAGTCGTTTACTGCCTTGATAGAGTCATTGACTCTTGCTATGGAGTCGTTCATTATCGAATCCCTTATGGCTGTGAGGCTGTCCATCTTTGCACGCAGTGAATCATTTACCTGTTGCAGTGTGTCATTTGCAACGATGGCAGAGTCTGCGATTGCAGCAATAGCTGTAGTGTCGTTGGCCTGCTGCAGTGTATCATTGGCAACGGTGGCAGAGTCCGCGATTGCGACGGTGCTTGCACTATCTTCAGTCTGCTGTATTGTGTCGTTTATAGCAACCACAGAGTCTGCAGCCAATGCTGCTGTTGCTACGGTTGTTGTATCACCTGTTGCCTCAATGTCAGTTTCAGCATTTGTCGCGGTTGTGTCTTGCTCTGCATTGTCTGTTACAAGACTTTCGGCAACAACAGAATCAGCAGTGCTGACTGTATCGTTCTCTGAATAGAATATGCCGTAAGCGGTTCCGTTGTTCGTTGCCGCGTTGATTACGCAATACCCTAATGATATGAAACCTAATCCCAGTATTAAAAAGATACTCTTCTTCATCGTATTTTAGGTCTGTTTTTTATTTGATTCTATATTTGACACCAAACTCAAGAGACATTGTCTTTATAGGGCTAAAGTCGAGCTGTGGTTCTGTCAGGAACTCGTCCTTATACAGCTTGGTGCCAATCTCTCCGAATATACCTATATTCCTTGTTACATTGTAGCTGCAGTTAATAGCCGCGTGGAATCCCCATGTAGAACTCTTGCCGTTATGCAGTTTGAATCTGTAACTTTTGGTCTCTTCTCTCAGTTCGTCGCTGTTTATCTTGGCATCACAACTTATCTTCTTGGTATAGGTCGGTCCAAGATATAGAGCTGTATTCCATTTCCTGTCCTTCCTGTATCCGGCAAAGATGTTTGTGAGGTCTACTTTTACATCAAGTATAGTGCTCAAGTGGTTGTAGTCCCTATAGCCTAAACCGCGCCCATCTTTAACAGATTTGCCTGCGTACTCCCAGAAAGAGTATATGTAATCGAAGTTGTACTTTGTATAGTTCAACTTTAGGCGTACACCTATAGGGGCTATGTGCTGGTATTCGACTCCAAGGCTCAATGAGTGGTTCATGCCGTTGTCGTTCTCGTAGTAGTCTCTTATCATTACATACTCGTTACCGTATGATGCAGTAACACTGAGCTGCTTCTCGAAATCGTCCTTTGACCTTCCCTTATTCTTTGCAAAGTTCTCATTTCCGAACTCGACACCTGCTGTAATGTTATAGTTGAGTCCTGTCGTGTAGTCCTTTGTTCCCTTTGCCCCCACATCGTTCAATGCCAAAGTTACACGGGGCTCGATATATATCGATTTGCCCTCGTTTACATGGTACTTCACACGAAGGGCACCTGTAACGTTGCCATAAGTGTAGTTCTTTTGACTATTGAGGTCTCCACGGAAGTCCCAAACCTTGCCGAACTCGTATCCGCCCAATACGTTTACAGAGAATTTGTTGTTGAAGTCTCCGTCTTTGAGTGTAGAGAATATGTTTGCAACAGCCTCTGCACGTCCCAGAACCGACTGCATCTTCATGTAACGCTTATATCCGTTTCCCCCTTGTACATTCTTGAAATTATTGCCGTTGGTGTATCCTCCGGTAATCTGCAATGCAAAGAATCTGTTAAGCCAATATCCGTATCCGAAGTTAATGGTTGTTCCTTGTGAGTCACCGAATCCTACTGAATTGGCTGTCCCGAATGCCATACCCATGCCTGCGAAAAGATAATTTCTTGGCTGGACAGGCTTTCTTCTCTCACCGCTCTTCCTTTCAGCCTCTCTTAAAGTGTGGCTTACACCGAATTGCAGTGAAAGTGCACGCAGCGGGCTGTAGTCAAGCTGGGATTCTGTTAGCATTTCGTCTTTGTAGAAGTTGAGACCGGTCTCGGCAAATACACCCCAGTTCTTTGTCACATTGAATCTTGTGTTGAGTGCTGCGTGCAATCCCCAATGTGTCTTTCCATCTTTCTTGGCCCCTAATCGTACATCGCTAATTTCAACGAATTCTTTATCACTAAGCTCCGCATCGGAATCAAGCAATAGGGAGAGAGACGGTCCGAAATAGAATGCTGTATTCCATTTCCTGTCTGCTCTGTATCCATAAAGCATGTTGCTAAGGTCGAGTTTCAGGTCAAGGTTGCCGCTCACAAAACCATAGTTCCTGCTCATCAGTGCAGTTCTTCTTACGCTCCTGTCATTGAAACTGTACAGGTAATCAAAATTGTATTCGTTGTATCCCAAAGAACCGCGTATACCGAACATTGCAAAAGGTTGGTACTCTATACCGACGCTGAACGATGTGTTTATATTGTTCTCGTTCTTGTAGAAGTCTCTTATGAACATGTAGTTTGTTCCTGCAGCAGCCATCACTGTGGTCTGGGGAGTGAATGTATCCTTATACCTTATTGCCTCCCCCGCGTAGTTCTCTGTTCCGAACTCCATACCGGCTGTAAGACTGAAATTGGCTCCTGTGAGGTAATCCTTTCTACCGGATGTCCCTTTATTGATATTCTTCATGGTGACACGTGGCTCAATGTAGAGCGACTTGCCTTCTGTTGTATGATATTTCAATCTGACAGCTCCGGTCATGTCGGCATAAGTACCCTCTTCCTGATTTATGTACTTGTCTTTTGTGTCCCAATACATTCCGAACTCATATCCTCCAAGAAGGTCTATGGAGAACTTGTTCTTGAAATCATTCTGTTTAAGGGTTGTGAAGATATTCAAGACACCCTCTGCTCTTGCGTAGAAGTTCTGTATCTTGGTGTATCTTGTATAGGCTGGATGCTTGCTGTTGGCAGCAGTGCGGTAAACATCGTTGTTCGTGTTGCTGTAGCCGGCTGTCAGCTGCGCTGCAAAACTGTTGTTGAGCCAGTAGCCATAACCGAAGTTCATGACAGGACCCAAACTCCTTCCGAAGCCAACGTTGCTTGCAGAATTCATGTTGATACCTGTACCTATAAATGTATAGTGCTTGGGTCTCAGACTGTAAGCTGTTTTTTCCTCAGGTGTAGCAAGAGGGTCAACAAAGTTGTAGTTTACACCGAACTCGAGAGACAATGCACGTATAGGGTTATAGTCAATTTGTGACTCATAGAACAACTCATTATCATAGATTTTTCCACCTAATTCTGTGAATACACCTATTTGAGGGGTAATATTGTAACGTGCGTTGAGGGCTGCATGCAAGCCGATGTGTGTCTTATTGTCTTTTTTTGCACCCATTCGTCCTGCATTGTTCTCGACAAACTCGTCATCGCTTATTTCTGCGTCAACGTTGATTATCTTCGAGAATGCCGGTCCGACGTAGAACGCTGTATTCCATTTCCTGTCGGCTCTGTAGCCGTACAGCATGTTGCTCAAGTCGAGTTTCAAGTCAAGAATGGCACTGATAACACCATAGTTCTTGTTCCAAAGTGCTTCTCTGTCAGTAACTTTGCCGTCAACGTTCTCTTTGTAGCTGTAGAGATAGTTGAAGCCGTAGTTCGAGTAGTTAAGCGTTCCTCTCGCACCGAACATTGCGAAAGGCTGGTACTCGACACCAATGCTGTATGATGTGTTGATACTCAAACCGTTTTTGTAAAAGTCTCTTATGAACATGTAGTTCGGTCCAAAGGATGCCATAATAGAGGTCTGCTGCCTGAAAACATCTTTGGGCTTCTCCGGGTCGATTGTGCGTCCGTACTTCTCGTTCCCGAATTCTATACCGGCAGTGAGACTAAAATGCCAGTCGGTATAGTATTTTGTATCTTCGTAATAATCCTTGTTCTTGAAGTCCTCGTCATCAAAAGAACCAAGAGACACGCGTGGCTCGATATAGAGTGATTTGCCCTCTGTTGTGTGGTACTTGAACTGTATACCGGCTGTTACATTGCCGAACATTGTCTCTTCCTGGTCTTTGTAGCTGCTATTGCATATCCACTGTTTACCTATCTGGTAACCTCCGAGCAAGTTTATCGAGAACTTGTTGTTGAAGTCATTTTCTCTTAATGTAGTAAACGCATTCACAACAGCTTCTGCTCTTGCATATGCATATTGTGTCTTGGTATATCGCGTATATGCCGGTGTCTTGCTTGTAGCACGAGTCTTTATTTCACTTGTGTTGCTGTTGGCATAACCCAATGTCAACTGTAGTGCAAGTGACCTTGTCAGCCAATGTCCGTAACCGATATTTACTTCGGGTCCCAGAGTGTTGATTACATCAACCTTTCGTGCATTTGTCATGTGTATACCGGTACCAACGAAGATGTAGTTTCTTGGTTGCAGGTAAATCTCCTTGTATTCCGGGTCTGCAGTCAGTTCATTCTCTAATTCGTATGCAAGTGAAAGGCGGCCACCATACATGATATCATGTCCCGAATACCAGTCGTCTTTGTCAAAACCGGCCAAGCCACTGGTTCCAAAGGCAATGTGAGGAGCAAATGAAAGCCATGCCCTGCTGCCAAGGCGGTAGTCAATCTGTGCACCAAACAAGAGGTACGGTGAGGTCTGCGAGTTCCCGTTCAGGTTGGTATTCTGGACTCCGATTCCGGCGATGGATTTCAACTCAATCTTGCGGAACGGATTGTATCCAAGATAATAACGTGTAAAGTTGAATTTGTAGTCGATTTCGGCTCCAATACGTTTTGTCTTGTAGTTGTTCTCTTGTATAACATTGCTTCCGTACTGGAGGATAAGTTCCAGTGCGTTATACTTGTTGATTTCTTTTCCGACGAACAAACCATGTGAAAGACCCCAATCATATTTCAAGTTTCCACGAGGAGTAAAGTTGTCGGCACTGACGGTATAACCGAAGTAGAAGTGTGACAGGAAGTTTTTGTTGCTGTACTCAATCTTGTCGGGATACCTGAATCGGCTCTGGTGTGTATAAGATATGGCATTGAAGCCATAGTTGTCGGCACGGAAAACGCCCTCTGCGCTTTTCTTTTGCGCAGAGACAAAGCCTTTGCCCTCTCCCAGGGCATCATTGTCAGGCGTATTTTCTGCTTGTGCAAGTCCTGTTTGGGCTGTAACCAGCAGAAGTGCGGCCAAAGCGATTCTTCTCATATATCTTAAAATCTTCATAGAAGCAGTTACTTTTTATCCTTATATTCCTTTCTAAGAGCCTTAAGTGTCTTTATAAGCTCCTCTTTGTTGTTTATCGTCTTGTCTCTCTTCATTGCTACACTAAGTACAAGTATATAGTCCTTGTCCATATCGAAGCATTTGAAAAGAGAACTCTTTGCCTCTTCAATATTTCCTTTTTCTGCAGCTTCTATAGCTCTGCTGTACCATGTGAACGGGTGCGATTCATCATACTTGATTTCTGCATCAGGGATATTTGCCATATCCGGCGTTCCTCCTACTGAATCCATGTTCTCGAATGATGTCTCCGGCATAATCTGCGTCCTGGCCTTTATGGAGTCTTTCCATATCATGAATGCGCCGTCCATAGCCCTGAATTTTCCGTCTTCGCTTGTTGCATCATCGCAAATGAGGTCTGCATCGTTGTTTGCATATGAGAACATTCTCATGTCCTTGAGGAAACTTCTTGCAAGGTATTGTGCCGCATCGCTCTTCATCTCGTTTCTGAGCATGATAATTGAGCGCAAGTAGTCGCTTTTTGCATCGTCGGGCAGTATATCTATAGCGCTAAGAAGCAACTTGTCCTCTTTCTTGTCCTGTACGGCAAGTTTAATCACTACATTGTTCACTGCGCCGGTGCTTGCAATTGCTGTCCTTATATCGACTGCCTCCTGGCTGTCTCCAAGATAGCGTCCTTGCATACACTTAGAGAACATAAGCAGATTCTTGTATGTTGCCGACTGGGTGGCACTCGCTTCTATAAGGCTTTGGTAGCCGTTCATGAGTCTCTTCTCTTCACGGTTCCTGCCCTTCATTGCCATGATAAGCTGGTTGGCAGCAACCTCGGGCTGGTTGGTATACATGATTATGCGATATTCCGAGTTGTCCCAGCGCGATCTCTCAAACTCTTGCATGGTATTGGGCTCCTCTACTCTTACCTTTGAAGAGTCTGCATCGTACCATACTTTCAAGAACGGTTTGAGAAGGTCATAGTCAGCGGTGTCACGTGCAATGTAGCAGCTTGCAAGTACGGTCGCAGGATATACCCAATAACCATCGTTATATCGGCCTTCTTCCTTGCTCTTGTCGGTCTCTCTTGTATCTTCAAGCGCTTTCCTTGCAACCTTTTCGAGCATAACATTATCGTCCTTATAGTAGTCCATCAACGCCCAATACTTACCTCTGTTCATGTACTTGCTGCCATTGTTGAACTCCTCGATGATTTTCTCTACTTCGGGCTGTCCTGTAATGAAAGTCTTGTATGTATACCGCACTTTACGCAACTGAGGAAGATACTTGCCCTCGATGACCTCCTTGTAGTTTGCAAAGCTCCTTATCTTGACGAACTGGTCGGCATTGCTTCTCGGGTACTTCTCTATTACCTCTCTGATGGCTTTTGCGTCGTCAACGAGACCGTCCTTCTCCATAAGTTCGGCAACGTCTTCCCAGGTCTTTACTACAGCTTTTCCTGAACGTACTATTCTTGGATTGCTTGTGTACCTCTTGATTTCGTTCATGGCATAATTGGCACGTGCCTCGGCAAGTCTTCTGTTTGACTCTTCGTTACCGTCGGGAGATGCCTCACCGTACACAATCACCGCTGTAAGTTCTGTAAGACCTGAAGGGTCGTTCTCTATCTCCCTGATTGTGGTACGTACCGCATTGAGCTGTGCATTACTCATGGAGTCTCCGGCGATTATTGTGGCCTTTCCAATCTCGAAGTTCAGCTTCAACTCACCTTCATCCTCGTTTCTCACGTTTGCAGTCTTCTCCTTGAACTTGTCATAGTCGGGAAGGAACCTGTCGTAGCTCAAATCAAGGAATTTCAACGGACTACGTCTTTCACCACCATCCTTGAACTCTTCGTAATGATAGTTAGTGTTGTAGTCGCTGATTGCAATGAGAACACCGAACGGGTAGGGGTGTGAAGGCTCGGGGTCGTGTCCTACAAGCGCTTCGGTTACGTAGACAATGACTGAATCTCCCTCTTCGACTATGCTCACATTTGAAGATAATCCCTGGCTGTTTACATATGTCTTGTTCATGGACTGCATTATACTGAGAGAGTCGTGTTTCCAATCATAGTCCATTCTGCGGTATTGTGTCTTGTTGTACTCGAATCCTTCCCAGCTTGCCGGTTTGCCGAAGCAGAAGATTGTATCGCTGTCTTCATCGACAAAATCTGTTCTGTCATACCACACCGGTTGCGCTATGATGCGCATATTCGATTTGGTTCTGAAGTGTATCGGGTGTCTCAATGTCTTTTCAAGAGTGTCTCCCTTTTCAACAGTCTGTGTTGTGCTTGATGTCTTTCTCTTTGCCAAGGTGTCGGTAACCTCAAGTGTCTTAAGCGCAATGTCTCCGTCAAGCATGCTCTTCTTGTTTTCTGAACTTGAGACAAGGGTAATTTTTATGGTTCCCTTCATGGCTTCACGGAACGTGATTACATGTCCTTCATACCCCGGAACTTTTGCCCACACAAGTGCAGAACCTCCCTCCATCATGAAGAAATCGAACTTACCGAATTCATCGGCATAGTATCTCTCTCCCCTGATTCTTGCATTAGGATTCTTTTCGAGGTCGGCTTTTGCCTTGTTTGCACCGTCGTCGTACGAGAAAACATAAATGATGAGGTCGGTTTCGTAGTTGAAGAAAAGGTTGTCAGTAACCTCTATAGTACCGTTTACATTGATTTCTGTTGCCTGTGCCGATGCGGTATTATACATGGCTCCCATAACCAACATTACCAGAGCCACTATAGATGCACGTATGTATGTGATATTCTTTGACATTTCTATCTTCTCTTTTTGATGTTATCTCAATATGTATGATACTGAAACTTCAAGTTTCGGAACCAACAGGAAGCCTGTGTTGTTGACCTTCCCGTGATACAATTCGTAAGGGTCTCCCTCTTTATATCTCTTTTCGCGGTAGCCCATGAACATGAGTCCGCTGCTGAGCTCAATGTTGAAACGTGTGCTGAGGTTGATTACATGTCCGAAAATCATTCCTGCAGCCAATGCATTTCCGTAGTGGCGGTCTTTATTCCAGACAATCTGGTGATTAGAGAACTGTATCGCAGCACCGATGTACTGTCTTGTGAACGGACGGCCATTGAACCAGTATTTATAGTTAGCATCGGCTCCGGCAATCTTCACGTCCTTTCCCCATGACTTGTATGCGAGGAATGCATCAAAGCCTATTGTCGCTTTGTTGCCGACTACCATTTCCAATCCCAGATTCGGAATCATGGCAATGTCCTTTATGACATCGCTCTTCACTGCAACCATCTGTGCATTTGCCTTGAATGACAGCAGTGCTATTGACAGTATGATAAAAACTCTCTTAATCACAATGTGCGATTTTATTAGTTAACTATTTCTTTAATTCATCACACCGAACTTTATCTCTTTGCCGGTTTTGCTTCCTGCAAAGATGTCTGCATCAGTCTTGTGCATTCCTCGACTGTGCGTCGGTGCCGTTTATTTGTCTTAACCCTCTTTCTTTTACTTGCCGGTGTATTTGAACCAGCTGTCTGTCAGAATATCGGTGTTGTTACTGTTTATTAAACCTTTGCTCCCTATTGTGAGCGTCTCGTCAATGCTCAGATTAATATCCTTGCCTTGTATGTTTCTGCCGTGACGGTTTATAGTGTTGTACATGTTAAGTCCGATGTGTTCAACCTTGCTTTCTCCTCCGCTATTGTACTTTATTGACAGCTGTATGATTCCGTTTCCGGTCTTTGCTGTCCTATTCTTGTTTGCTACAATACCTATTGCCTTTGCTTTGGCTGTGTATCTGCCGGCTCCGCTACCATCAATGTCAAGCATTTTCTTTACGGTTCCGGCTATGGGTTCCTGCAAAGTCAGGTGGTATCCCGAATACAATCCCGAAATCTGTCCGCAGACCTCTTCTATAGCCACATTCTCCGCGTTGACGTTGAAGTTTATTTCAAGGTCATACTCAACACCCTTCGGAGCAACCTCGATATTTTTGGTTTTGCTCTCTGCTGTGACAATATCACTTGCAAACAAGTGTACTTCCTCTTCTCTGTCAGATGCAAAATTCAAGCCTTTATTGTAATCCTCAAAACATGTCCCGCTTGTGTTGGGTTTTACATTCTTGTAGGTTATGCTGATACCGCTCAAATTGCTGTTCGGAGATTCAATATTCTGTGTTATACCGCTAAAGTTGTATACCTTGCTGTTTTCGTTGTAGTTAATGGCAAAGAATCTGTACTGGCCTCTTTTCACCTTGAGCACATTATTCTCGGCTGTTGAAGGGTTGTTAAAGAGGTATCTTCCGCTGCCGTTGGCTACAGCCTGTCTGTATCCGCATTTCCAGGAATCAACGACGCGTGTGGCCATAATGGTCATTGAGTCGGGACGTGTGGTGGTCTCACTCCAATCGTATGCAACCTTTATTTCCGTGAGGTGTATGTGGTCGCTATCAGAACAGATGTCAACATCAGTACATGAATTGAAGACAAGTATTCCAATTGCGAGTGCGATATTCAGTTTAAATTTGAACATGTCTGTTATACCTTATTAATTATATATAGCCCGTAAATAATATTCTGTGACGGGAATCAATTTTCCTGTTCTGTGTTGTCTTGCTCCTCTGTAGCCTGTTCTGCATTCTCCTGCTCTTCGGCAGTTTGCTCAGCGTCGTTCTGCTCCTCTGTAGCCTGTTCTGCATTCTCTTGCTCTTCGGCAGTTTGCTCAGCGTCGTTCTGCTCCTCTGTAGCCAGTTCTGCATTCTCCTGCTCTTCGGCAGTTTGCTCAGCGTCGTTCTGCTCTTCAGTAGCTTGCTCAATGTTGTTCTGCTCTTCTGTGGCTACCTTGTTCTCTTCGTCGTTTGTGGCAACAGTATTCTCAGCCTCCTCTTTTGCTTTCTTTTCAGCTTTAGCCTTTGCCTTTGCTGCTTTCTTTGCCTCTTTTTCAGCTTTCTTTGCAGCTTTTCTTTCGGCTTTCAACTCTGCCTTGGTCTTGGGCCTGATAGAGTCTGTAGCGACTGTTGTCACATCTGTTGCAATATCTTCTAAAATCTCTTCAGCAGGTTCTTCCTCATACGTCTTCACTTCGTATTTAATCTGGCGAAGTTTGTTTCTTGCTTCAATCTCCTCATTCTCGCTCTTGATTACATCGGGGATGCTGTCAATGAGTACAAATGTGATGTCACGCCTTTTACCGTCCTCACTCAATTTGGTTTCGATGAAGTGGATAGGGTAGTATTCGATTCCCTTTTCCGAACTTCCGATATTGAGTTTGCTGCTACCTTCTATGATTGTAGCATCTGCAATTGTTGTGTCGAACTCTGCAATATACTTGGCGTGGTATGCGTCAATACAGCTTTGGTTGATTTGTGGAACAGCCTTGCTGAGGAATTCGAGATATGATATTCTTGAGACGGAGTCAAGGTTGATAATCATTTTCTCTCTTACAAGTCCGTAGCTTGCGATTATCTGCTCGGAAACGGACTGTACGTTATGTATCGAGTCCGATTCAATGAGCTCATAGTCTTCAACAAGTGTGTTGATGAATTTGTCATCAAGTTCCTCTGTGCTTGTCACATCCATATTCGGCAAGGATTTCTTGTATCCGAAAGAGAGTATCTTCTCGGGGATTCTTGCGTAGCGATAGATAGGACGCAGATATTCCATGTAATCGGCAGAATCCACATTCTCTTTCTTGCTCAGTTCCTTGTTGAATTTTTCGATAAGTTTGTTCTTCTCCTCAATTCTCTGGTTCCACACATCTATGGAGTCATGGTCTTTGAACGCAGAGTCTGCCCTCAGATACTCTTCGCGGTATTTTGAAGCCTTCTGCATCTCTTCGAACTTCTTTGTGTCCACATCGAGAATCTGCTCGTCGATAGACTTCATTCTGTAAATGAGAGAAACGCTGACATCGGATATGATTGGAAGAACGGAACCTTTCTGCTCGCCCACGTATGCATAGCAGTTTGTTTCGTGATTTGCAGTGAACTTGTCTCCGCTTGCGTAAAGGATACCTGCACTCGCACCAATCTCCAAATCTATTGCGCTGCCATTATTGTAGCGGTACAATGACGTGTTGAAACCGAATGTGGCACCTCCGCTGATTGCAATTCCCTGATAACCGGTCTCGCTGAACTTGGTTGTGAATTTATCGAATGAAACGTAAGGTCCGATATAGTATGCGCGATGTCTTCTCGGGTTGTTGCGTCCGGTAATCAACTCCTTCTGTGTGAGTAGCTTGTTAAAGAATCCCGGAACGGTGTTTATCCACTCCTTTTCCCAATTTTCTCTTTTGCGTGTCCTCCAGTACCATCTGTATTCAATTTTACCACCCAGTATGTTGTAGATGTAGTCGGGGATAAAGTCCTGGTTTGCAGCCCAATTGTATCTTGCCGAGAGAAGTATGGACTGCTTCTTGAGGTTGTTGTGCACGACATCAAATTCAAATCCGATGTTGGGTGTCATGAGTACCCATTCCACACTGTTTGTGTGGATTGCAAATCTATCTTTGAATGTCGTTTTCTTACCTTCTGCGCCCTCATTCTCTGTTTCGGCAAAGCAGAGCAGTGAATTTGAGATAAGCAATATAGATAAAATGAGCCTATTGAACATGCTGCTTGTTGTTTGTATGTTACTGTTTTTTAATTGTGTAAAGGTTTTTTACAACCCCTTTTCGGACAGGAAAAAACTGCCTACTTCAAAATTTTTGCAAAGGTAGTAAAATTTTAGCTAATGGCGAAGATATTTGGTGAAAATCTTTGTTTTTTTGACACTTTTGATTGTTTTTTGAAGGAAGAGATGCAACGATATGTTTTCGCTGTGGTTTTATCGGTTATCAGGTAGTGTTGGATGAAACAGACTCCGTTGCCGTCGGTAAGGGATTGGTCTTTTTTGTTGGAGAAATTGTGCCTCGCTTGGCATATATGGCATGCTGTCGTGCCGTTATTAAATAAATCCAATCTGCTGAGCAGCATTATACTGCAATGCGGATTGGATTATTACGAAACAGAGAATCCGGGGCATGAAGCCCGGCTTATGAATTTATCTCAATCTTATGATATCTCCCACTTTCAATGTTGAGTAGCTTTCGTATTGTGGGTTCATCTTGTAAAGCTTTTTCAAACGTATTCCATACTTTTGTGCAATGTTGTAAAGGCTCTCGCCCTCTTTAGTTGTGTGGAACTTGTATTTCTTGTCAGCTTTGCTATTCTTCTTTTCGAGATATATTATATCTCCGGCGCAGATGTTGTATCCTTTGTACAAGTCATTGAATTTTCTTAGTTTGCGCTTGGATATATCAAACTCATCAGACAGCGTCTTGAATGTATCTCCATTGTCTGCGATGATGTACAGCAGGCCATTGGCTCTGTATATTGTTCTGCCCTGCTGCGTGTTGCTTTGTGTTATCTCTCCGCTGCTGCCTTTTCTTATGTCAGAACTTGTGTAGCGGTCGTACTTTTGCAGTCCGTATTTTTCAATCAGGTTTATGAGTTTTGACGGGTATTGCCTGTCTTCGGCATATCCGGCTTTTCTCAAACCTTTCGCCCACCCTTTGTAATCGGTTCTCTTCAGTTTGAACAGCGATGCATATCTGCTTTTGCCTGCCAGGAACAGTGAATGGTCTTCATAGGAGTCTCTTACACTTTCGTATTTTCTGAAATAGCACAATCTGCCGTTGTCCCAATTGGAGGTTCTTTTGCCTTTCCAGCTCTTGTCGGCCTTGATACCGAAGTGATTGTTCGATTTTCTTGCCAGCTTGCTCTTTCCGGCTCCGCTTTCCAGCAGTCCTTGTGCAAGGGTGATGCTTGCCGGTATCCTGTATCTTTCCATCTGTTCCACAGCAAGCGGGTAGTATGTAAAGACATATCGCTCATAATCGTCTCTTGCTTTCGATATCTCTTTGCTTGATACGAATACGGTGTCTTTACTGTTGAGTCCGTTCTTGCTTGTGATACATCCCTGTAACAGCAGGGCGACTGCGGCAATAGCCAGTATGTTTGCGATTTTCATCTGTGTTGTTGTTTTGTGTGCAAAATAACGAAATAAATTGTTTTTGCGCAAGCAAATGCTTATCTTCGCGCAAATCAATCTGCTGTTGAATACGGTCAGTCCTTTGGAATCAGACTGAATCCTGTTTTGCAGCCTGTATGTTTTTTTATACGCAAGCGAACCGTTCTTAAGTGCCGGTGTTGTTGCAGTATATAACCAAAGCCCGAATGTATTATGAAAGAGATGATTTTGCAGTCAAAGGTAAAGGTATGTGTTTATGACGAGTTGTCTGTTGCCGATAAGGAGGTTGTAGATGCTGCACGCAAGGCGACATCCGGCAGTTATGCCGTCTATTCGCATTTCAATGTGGGAGCAGCTGCACGTCTTGCCGGCGGAATAATAGTCAGTGGTTCCAATCAGGAGAACGCAGCATATCCTTCGGGTATCTGTGCCGAGCGCACAACGCTTTTTTGGGCCAATTCCCAATATCCCGACAAGCCGGTTGAGACGCTTGCCATTGCAGCGAAGACAGAACAGGGCGAACTGTCTGTCCCCATACCGCCGTGTGGAGCCTGTCGCCAGGTAATCCTTGAGACCGAGAAGCGTTTCGGCAATGCCATTCGCATAATTCTGTATGGTGCCAAGCAGTGCTACGTAGTCGAAGAGGGAATAAAGGCATTGCTCCCGTTGTCTTTCGATTCCGGTTTTTTGGAGTAACTTTGTGGTATGAGAAGAATAATGTTTGTTTGCCATGGGAATATATGCCGTTCTCCAATGGCAGAATTCATAATGAAAAAGCTTGTCGAAGATGCCGGTTTAAGCGGTGAATTCGATATAAGGTCATCAGCAACCAGTTGCGAGGAGGTCGGCAATGGTATATACCCGTCTGCAGAGCGTATTCTGCATCGCCATGCGGTTTCCTGCGAGGATCATGTTGCCCGCCGTTTCACCGTTTCCGATTATGACAAAAGTGATTTTATAGTCGTCATGGAGGATTACAACCTTCGCAATCTTTTCCGTATCATAGGCCGTGACAGCGATGGCAAGGTGTGGAAACTGCTCGATTTCCTCTCTCCTGTTCCCGAGAACTGCACCGGTGATGATATCTCCGACCCTTGGTATCATGGAGATTTTTCCATGACATACAGCGAGATAGAGCGTGGTTGCAAGGCATTGTTACACTATTTGGGATATTGATATGGATAGAGCCTCAAAACCTTCCGACGACAGGGTCATCATGGGGGTAGACCCGGGAACCAATATCATGGGATATGCTTTCATTGGCGTGAACGGCAACCATGCCCGTCTCATAGCGATGGGTGTAATCGATCTCCGCAAATGCAAGGACATGTACATGAAACTCGGTGAGATTTTTACGCGTGTCCAAGGGCTTATAGCCTCGTTTCTTCCCGACGAACTTGCCATTGAGGCACCATTCTTCGGCAAGAATGTCCAGAGTATGCTCAAGCTGGGTCGTGCTCAAGGTGTTGCCATAGCAGCTGCCATAAGCCGTCAGGTTCCAATACACGAATATGCTCCAATGAAGATTAAGCTGGCTATAACCGGCAACGGTTCTTCGTCGAAGGAACAGGTTGCAGATATGTTGCGTCGAATGCTTAACATATCCGACAGCGAGATGCCTCATTTTATGGATGCCACCGATGCTCTTGGTGCCGCATTCTGCCACTTTATCCAGCGTGGAACACCTGTAAGCGGCAAGAAGTATTCGTCCTGGGCTGATTATGTCAATAAGAATCCGGGTAAGGTAAAATAGCAGTGGCTGTTGCAAAGTCATTGGCTCGTTTTGCTTTTTGCTACCCATGCTGCAAAACTCGCCGATAATTTTAGTCATTGGCTCGTTTTGCTTTTTGCTACTCATGCAGCAAAACTCGCCGATAACAAAACGGCGTTTTGTCATTCATACAGTCTGTAGGTTGTCCTTAGCACCTTGAATTCGGTGCGTCTGTTCAGTTGGTGGCATGTCTCCTTCTGCTCTTCATCCTCCAGCGCGTTTATGAACTCTTCGCTGAGGATATCACCCTCTTTGAGGAACGTGTATGTCTCGGCAATTTTCTTTGTTATGTTTTTCGGAGCTCCTTCGCCATATCCCATTGCTGTAAGGCGCTCTTTGTCTATGCCGTTGTCAATCAGGTAGCTGACTACCGATTCTGCGCGCGACTGCGATAGCTTTTCGTTGTATCTGTCGCTTCCCCTGTTGTCGCAGTGTGCTCCCAACTCAATGGTCACATTCGGGTTCAGTTCAAGCAGTTTCACAAGTTCGTCAAGCGATTTTGTTGATTCGGCAGTCAATGTGGCCTTGTCATATTCATAGAATATGTTGTCGATGAGTACAGGTCTGGTTATCGACGGCAGTGCAAAATCTCTCTGGTATTCCCGTTCGCCTTCAACAAGTTCGGTCTTTAGTTCCTGCATCGTGTTCAGGTAGCCTTTGCATGTCCCTAACAATACATATTCCACTCCTGGGACTACTCTCACGGAGTATGAACCGTCCTTCATGACACCGAAACTTGTGTTTGTCCCGTCGTTGCCAATCATGTGTATCACAGCCTCCGGCAGTTCATACCCGTCTTTCTCGTATATCCACCCGTACAGTGTGTGCACTGTTTCGGGCAGCAGGAACGAATATATGTGGTCCCATCCGCGTGCGTCGCCCCTGTTCGATGTGAAGTATCCTCTGTACAGTCCCGGTGCGAATGTTATTCCGAAATCGTCTCCGTTGGAGTTTACCGGTGCACCTATGTTCTCTATGCCTGTTACCGAATCGTTCTCTATTGTTGCATAGAAAATATCGAGGCCTCCCATTCCCGGGTATCCGTCCGACGAGAAGAACAGTTCTCCCTTTGGTCCGAAAGCAGGGAACTGTTCGTTGCCTTCGGTGTTTATATCCGGTCCGAGGTTCTCCACGATACCCTCTTTACTCCTGTTTTGTCCAATGTAGAATCTCCACAGGTCGAGACCGCCTTCGCCGCCCCCCATGTCCGATGTGAAATAGATCCACTCCCCGTCGGGTGATACTGCCGGATGCGCGTACACCGCAAGGGTATCTCCAGATATCCTCACCGGTTCCGGCTTGCTCCACGAAGCATCGCTTCTGTTGCTCTTGTATATCGCGGCAAACCTCGGATAGTGGTCGTCGGTCACGCATCGTGTGAAGTACATTACCTTGCCGTCGGGAGTGAATGCACAGGCACCGTCCTCGAACTCGCTGTTCACATCGCTTTCAATCTTTTCGGTCTTCTGCCACTTCCCTTTTTCATCCTTCTTTGTCAGGAATATATCTGCATGTTTCTGTCCTGTTATGCCACTCAGGTCGCTTCCTGTGGCATCTTTGCGCGTGCTTGTGGTGACAATCATTGTGGTGTCCTCGCCTACATATGCCGGGCAGTAGTCGCTTCGTTGTCCGTTCAGTTCCTTGGCTTTCTTTACGATATATCTTGTAGGGTTCTTCTTCCATTCGGCCGATTGCTGTGCCGACTTCAGGCCTATCTGTGCCATGCGGTTGCCTGGGTCCTTTTCAAGATAGCTCTCATAGCTTTTCTGTGCAGCCTTGAACTCTCCTTTTCCAAGCTGTGCATTGGCAAGATAGAGCAGGGCGGTGGAATCGGGATATCCGTATCTCACGGCATTGCTGTATGCTCCGGTGGCAAGAACGGGACTGTTTGTCTTGCGGTAGCATTCGCCCATTTTCCATGCCACTTCAGCGCGTTTTTTCCTCTCTTTTGATGCAATCTTGCGGTATGCCTTCTTGTACTCCTTGGCAGCTTCGTGATACTCCATGACAGCGGCATAGCGGTCACCTTTTCTGATACCTCTTTCGCTGCTGCATGCTGCTGTCAGAATTGCCAACAGCAGTGCCGATATGTAGATTATGTTCCTTTTCACGGAGATTCACGCCTGTTATAACATAATTATAACTGACAAATTCGCGATTTATTATAATATTAGACAATAAAAACTTCTGATATGCTCTTGTATGCCAATTCATCCATATTGTGCATCATAGCATTCTGAGTCTCTCTTTTGCCTTTTTCTTGAATGCTCTTTTAATACGTTGTTTCATTCTGTTGTAGAGGAATATGAACATCGTGTACTCTACATCTGCACCTTTTCTCTGTCTGCTATATAACAGAGCCAGTTTGTAAACATTTTCTGCCGGAACTCCCAACTGTTCAAAAGAGTGCATCGCTTCGTTTACGGATATTCTTTTTCCGAATCTCATGCGGTTTATATCGGTAAGTGCAAAGCGATATCTCTTCTTCTCGGGTTCGTAGTGATAGAATATGTTGCTTGAATTGAAATCCTTGTGCAGAATATTCTTTTTGTTCAACTCGATGGTGAAATCCATGAATTCCTTAGCCAGCTGCTGTATATGCTTTTCGTCTGCATCCTCTTTGAATGCCCCGTCTAAGGTTTTGTAAGGCAAGTATACGGAAAAGAAGTAGCCGGTATGGAACATGTTGTTCTTTCTTTCTTCGCAGTAGGCGACAGGTAACGGAGTCTCCACACCACACTCTATGAGCCTGAATGCATGTTCGTATGCACGCCGTGCTTTTGATTTTCTTAAGAACGTATAAACCAGTCTGTTGCATATATTCGGGCATTTGTATTTTTTCAGGACTATCTCGCAATCCCCGAGTGTAATCTTCTCGACACAGTTCCTGCTGTTGCGGAATATTGTATCTGCAACGTAGTCGCCATTCATTATCCTTGTTATATCCTTTTCAAGATGATAGAATTCGGGGTTTATGATAATCTTTGCAGTCATTTTTCTATAAAGTATCAGGCTGTCTATACTGCAAAATTAAAGAGATTTCAGTTCTGCCTTTTAATGGAAAATGATAAAAAATGTTTCGCGTATGTGAAAGGGACAAATTGGTTTTAATAAATGAAAATAGAGGTCGGCATCAAATCGATGCCGACCTCTTGTACAGTAAAGACAGCTGTGTCTATTTTACGGTTATTTTCTTCTTGCCGCAGATATAAATGCCCTTTTCAAGCCCTTCGAGAGCGCTCCTGCGTTCAATATGTCTGCGCAGACAGATTCCTGTCAGCGTGTAGACATCGACAAATTCATCTTCATTTCCTGCAATCACCTCGACGCTTGTCGCAACGGGGGATTTTGCATAAATGTTCACGCTCTTTTGTCCGCCTTTGTAGCATGAGAAACGTGGTGAACCGGTGTTGTACTGTATGGTATTGCGTGTCTTGTCGCCTTGAGCCATTATCGTAGCAAGGGAGTTGCTGTCTATGGTGATGAGCCAGCTTCCGTTCTCATCGATAGCAGCTGTTGTTATAAGGTGGTTACTGCTGCTCGATGTGGCTGCAAGGTATCCGTCGCCGACATTCAGGGCAAATGTACCGTCGATTGCACCCTCTTCAAGAACAATCTTCTGTGCATCATCGGCATGCCATGTTACATTTCCGTTGCTTGTGGATATGTCAGTCTTGTGTCGGTAGTTTCCAGCCGATTGGCCCATTGTGAAGTTATCATATACAATGAGAATGGAATCGCCAATGGTGAGTTGCTCCTCGTCGGTCACAAGGGTAAAGACGCCATTGCCGTCGTTGCCGCTTCCGCCCTCACCTTCATTTCCGCTTCCTGTGCTCTCTCCGTCGTTTGCGCCTTCTGCAGCAACAATCTTCACATTGTCAATCTCGAATGTCCCGGCCTGTGCCGCAGTGCCGATATAGCTGAATGCTATAACCACATTGCTGTTGCCCATGTATGATGCCGGTATCTCAATGTATTCAGTTGTTGTCCTTGTCCAGTCAGTGTTGTTCTGTGCCGCACCGAAGTCAAGTGTCTCCCACTCCGATTCGTTTATATCGCCCGAATAGTCGGCGCTTATGAGCAACCTGTTGTATTCACCGACTTTGCTATCCATGCAGAAGCGAATCACATAGTCGAAATTAATTTTGGCTATGCTGTCACTGGAGAAGTCCAGAGGTTCCGATACCAACCAGCTTTCCGCGTCGTGTGCAATGTCGTTATCGTCGTATGAGGTCACTTCGCCGCATTGGTACTCGAATATCCATGGGAAACAGCCTTTTACGTTTACCGGCTCAAAGGCTACGGTCTCCTCTTCAAAGTTCTCGATGAATTTCAGGTAGTAGCCGTCGGGTATCTCGATTTCCGAATCGATTTCTCCTCCGGTGCCGTCCTCGACATCACCATTAAGGTAGAAGGTGTAGCTGACCGAATCGCCCCATACGTAATCGGCGAGTTGCGGATAGTCGATATACGGGTTGCGGTTGCCTTGCACCTCATATACCGCGTTGTTGCGGTTCACCTCTTTTTCGCTCACTGGGTCCTGCTTGTGCCATTTCAGCAACAGTTTCACAGCCCAAGGTTTCAGTGTGGGGTAGGCACTTTTCTCATAGTTCATCCAGGTGTATTCCCAGGTGAGGTCCTGGTAGCATGTGAACATATACATGAATGTGCGTGCGAAGTCTCCTTTGTATTCGTCGCATGGTTCATAGGCATTCTGGCTCTTTCCGTCGATGTCTGCTTTTCCCACAAAAGTTACCCCGTTGTCCCAGCTGACGCTTGTGAGTTCGCCGAGCGGATAGTTGCTCTTGCGACTGTTGGCTTCCTGGTCCGACGGGTTCAGGTGGTGGAGGTCGCAGTAGGCATTGTTCTTTGTACCGCCCCACCAGCTCTTTGCCACACTATGCTCTATGTTCATTCCCGAAATGGCATCTCCCTTGCTGCCGAAGTAGCGTGTCTCGTCGGAATACATGTCGAGCACGCGGCGTTTGCCGTTCTCTATGACAGCATCGGTCGTGTAGAACGCGCCCCAAGTGTTGTTGCTCCCTTTTCCGTAGCTTATCTGCTTGTGGCTTTTTATAAGGTTGTAGAGTGCAGTCTTTAGTGTCGCCCCTCCCTTGGTTCCGTCGATATCCTCATAATATGATGCTTGTGCAAATGCAACTGCAAACGATACCTGTAAAGCAATCAAGAGTGCCGTGATTCTGCTCCATTTCATAATTGTCGTCTTTTTGTGTTTCTGCAAAGTTATGATTATTTCCTGAATAATGTTGCTTTGCTGTCCCTTTTATCTTTTTCTTTCTCTTATTTTGCATAAATCGAAATTTATTGTGTAAGTTTGCTTCTGCAAAGGCCGCTTTCAGAGCCTTGCATAAAATTTGCAGTTATGGACAAAAAGAAAAGACTGTTCGAAGAGTTTCCGCCGGTGTCGTCCGAGGAGTGGAAGAAAAAGATAGTCGAGGACCTGAAAGGTGCCGATTATGAGAAAAAGATGATATGGAGAACCTCAGAGGGTTTCAAGGTCAATCCCTTTTACCGCAAGGAGGATTTGCCACATTCGTGCGGAACATCGCTACCGGGTGAGTTCCCCTTTACAAGAGGTAACGACAAGAGTAACGGTTGGCTTGTAAGGCAGGATATATATCGTTCTTCTGCCGGCGAGGCCAATGCCCTTGCGCATAAGATGATAGCCGGCGGAGTCAATTCGCTCGGATTCAGGGTGAGGGGCAAGGATGTGAACCATGCATACATATCGCAGCTGTTGCAGGGCATCGATGCTGCTGCGGTTGAACTGAACTTCAATGTATGCATAGGTCATGCAGTTGGATTTGCGCGTCTGCTTGTAGAGTATCTGCAAGGGGCAGGCTATAGCACCGACAAGGTCTGTGGCTGCATAGAGTACGACCCTATAGGCAAGGAACTCACTGTCGGCAAGCCGTGCGACGGTTATGCTGCTGTGCTCAAGGAACTGCTCTCTGTAACATCAGTGCTTCCCGGTTATCGTTGTGTGGCTGTCAACAGCGTGAATTTGAACAATGCCGGTGCGTACATAACACAGGAATTGGGTTACGCTCTTGCCTGGGGTAACGAGTATCTCAATGAGGCTGTCGAAGCCGGTATTCCTGTCGATGACGTTGCGAGGAACATTAAGTTCAATATGGGAATATCGAGCAATTTCTTTATGGAGATAGCCAAATTCCGCGCTGCGCGTATGCTGTGGGCAAGAATCGTAAAGCAGTATTCTCCTGCAAGTGACGACTCCTGCAAAATGGCGGTGCATGCGGTTACATCGGGCTTCAATCTCACGCTGTTCGATTCCTATGTAAACATGTTGCGCACCCAGACCGAGGCTATGAGCGCAGCCTTGGCCGGTGTAGGCTCCATTGCAGTTACACCATACGATGCTGTCTATGAGGAACCGACAGAGTTTGCCCTCCGCATAGCAAAGAACCAGCAGCTTATACTCAAGCATGAGAGTCACCTCGACAAGGTTGCCGACCCTGCCGGAGGTTCATACTATATCGAGAACCTAACAGCTTCCATAGCTGCCGAAGCATGGAAACTTTTCCTTTCGGTAGAGGAGGGCGGAGGCTTCTATAATGCAGTGAAGAACGGTGCTGTCCGCGACGCAGTGCACGCTTCGGCAGCAGCACGCCGTTCGGCATTGGCATGCCGCAAGGAGGTGTTGCTGGGGACCAATCAATATCCCAATTTCTCCGAGACTGCAGGTGACAGACAACCGCTTGCCACCGCTTGTTCTTGTGGCTGCGGTGGGGACAACCGCGCCGGGACGCTTGTCGCAAGCCGTCTGGCCGATGAGTTTGAACAGTTGCGTTTGTCTACCGAACGCAGTGGCCGTCGTCCCAAGGCATTCATGCTCACTATCGGAAATCTTGCCATGCGTCAGGCACGTGCGCAGTTCTCCTGCAATTTCCTGGCGGCAGCCGGTTACGAAGTGATAGACAATCTCGGTTTTGCCACGGTTGAAGAGGGTGTTTCTGCCGCATTGTCTGCATCGGCCGATATTGTTGTCATCTGTTCGAGCGACGAAGAATATGCCGAGTATGCCATACCGGCATTCCGTGCCATAGGCGACAAGGCTCTCTTCATTGTTGCAGGAGCACCGGCATGCGCCGATGAACTTCGTGCCGCCGGCATCGAGAATTTTATTCATGTGAGAGTTAACGTTCTTGAGACCCTTAAGGCTCTGAACTCAAAGTTGGGTATATAATCAAAAGTGCCATGAGAAGAGATTTCCGAAACATAGATATATTTGCAGCAGCGCCATCACAACCATGCTGTGCCGCAGCCGGCAATGCCGGGTTGTGGGAGACCGCCGAACAGATTAAGGTGAAGCCTCTCTACACAGCTGAGGACCTTAGAGACATGGAACACCTCGATTATGCGGCTGGTTTGCCACCGTTTCTTCGTGGTCCCTATTCTATGATGTATACATTCCGTCCCTGGACAATACGCCAGTATGCAGGTTTCTCCACAGCCGAGGAGAGCAACGCCTTCTACCGCCGTAACCTCGCATCGGGTCAGAAGGGACTTTCTGTAGCCTTCGACCTTCCTACTCACCGTGGCTACAACCCCGACAATGAACGTGTTGTCGGCGATGTGGGAAAGGCAGGCGTGTCGATATGCTGTATGGAGAATATGGAGCAACTGTTCGACGGCATTCCGCTTAACAGAATGTCGGTTTCAATGACAATGAACGGTGCGGTGCTTCCTGTGCTCGCCTTCTATATAAATGCTGCTCTCGAACAGGGAGCAAGGCTTGAGGAGATGGCAGGAACCATACAAAACGATATCCTCAAGGAGTTCATGGTCCGTAACACCTATATATATCCGCCGGCATTCTCTATGCGCATAATAGGTGATATTTTTGCCTACACGTCGCAGAAGATGCCTAAATTCAACTCCATTTCAATAAGCGGATACCATATGCAGGAGGCAGGTGCTTCGGCCGATATCGAGCTTGCCTATACTCTTGCCGATGGTCTTGAGTATGTACGCACCGGAGTCAATGCCGGCATAGATATCGATGCTTTCGCACCGCGTCTCTCTTTCTTCTGGGGTATAGGCATGAATCCTTTCATGGAGATTGCAAAGATGCGTGCGGCACGCATGCTTTGGGCGAAGATAATAAAGAGCTTCAATCCAAAGAACCCTAAATCCATGGCTCTGCGCACGCACTGCCAGACATCGGGCTGGTCGCTCACCGAGCAAGACCCGTTTAATAATGTAGGGCGCACGGTTATCGAAGCCATGTCGGCAGCAATGGGGCACACCCAGTCTCTGCACACTAATGCGCTTGATGAGGCTATAGCCTTGCCCACGGATTTCTCGGCACGCATAGCCCGGAACACTCAGATATATCTTCAGGAAGAGACTAATATATGCCGTGTCATCGACCCTTGGGGCGGTTCCTACTATGTGGAGTCGCTTACCCGTGAGATAGCCGACAGGGCTTGGGCGCTCATCCAAGAGATTGAAGAGCTCGGAGGTATGGCAAAGGCAATTGAGACCGGTATTCCCAAGATGCGTATAGAAGAGGCTGCAGCCCGCACCCAGGCACGTATAGATAGCGGAAAGCAGATTATTGTAGGCACAAATGCCTATTGTCTCGAAGAGGAAGAACCTATCGACATTCTTGAGATAGACAACACAGCTGTGCGTGAAGAACAGCTCGCAGCCCTTGAACGCAACCGTGCCGGTCGCGACGAAAAGGCAGTGAAGGCTGCTCTCGAAGCTATTACAGAGAGTGCGCGCAGTGGCAAGGGCAACCTGCTCGAATGTGCAGTGGAGGCTGCTCACCGACGTGCTACATTGGGAGAGATTTCAGATGCTTGTGAAGAGGTTGCAGGCAGATACAAAGCAGTAATAAGAACAATTTCAGGCGTGTATTCAGCAGAAAGCAGGAACGACGAGAACTTTGAGAGGGCTTGCCGTTTGACCGAGGAGTTTGCAAAGAGAGAGGGCCGTCGTCCCCGTGTCATGATAGCGAAAATGGGTCAGGACGGACACGACCGTGGTGCCAAGGTGGTGGCAACAGGCTATGCCGATTGTGGCTTCGATGTCGATATGGGTATGCTCTTCCAGACCCCGTCCGAGGTGGCACGTCAGGCTGTCGAGAACGATGTGCATGCGGTGGGCGTGTCGTCGTTGGCTGCCGGTCACAAGACATTGGTACCGCAGCTCATCGAGGAACTTGAGAAACTCGGACGTGGCGACATTATGGTCTTTGCCGGCGGTGTAATCCCTGCGCAGGACTATGAATTCCTCTACCGTGCAGGAGTGGTGGGTATATTCGGTCCCGGAACAAGTGTCTCCAAGGCTGCTTGTGAACTAATGAACATATTGCTCGACAAATAGGCAATCCCATTCAGTCCATGATAGTCTGTATTGCAGAGAAACCCAGTGTGGCAAAAGAGATTGCCGATGTGTTGGGGGCGCGTAGTCGCCGCGACGGGTATTACGAAGGCAACGGGTATCAGGTGACCTGGACATTCGGTCATCTGTGTACTCTCAAAGAGCCCCACGACTACACCCCCATGTGGCAGCGTTGGAGTCTTGGAAGCCTTCCCATGATTCCGCCACGCTTTGCAATAAAACTCATCGACGACAAAGGCGTTGAGAAACAGTTTGCTGTCATAGAGAGGCTCATGCAGGCTGCCGACGGTATAGTGAACTGTGGTGATGCCGGTCAGGAGGGAGAACTCATACAGCGTTGGGTGATGCAGAAGGCAAAGGCTTCATGTCCGGTGAAACGTCTTTGGGTCTCTTCGCTCACCGAGGAGGCCATACGCGAAGGCTTTGCCAATCTTAAGGACCAGGACGAGTACCGGCCACTGTACGAGGCCGGCTTAAGCCGTGCCATAGGCGACTGGCTCCTCGGCATGAATGCTACAAGGCTCTATACATTGAAATATGCCCGTAACAGGCAAGTGCTGTCGATAGGGCGTGTGCAGACTCCGACATTGGCACTTATCGTGAAGCGTCACTTCGAGATAGCCGACTTCGTTCCCCAACCCTATTGGGAACTCAAGACGCAATACCGCGAAACAATGTTCAATGTGGTAGAGGGGCGTTTCGACAGCGAAGAGAAGGCACGCGAGGCGCTCGAAAGGATAACCGGGAAACCTTTTGCAGTTACAGGGGTGACGGCAAAGAACGGCACAGAGTTGCCGCCACGTCTCTACGACCTCACATCCTTGCAGGTCGACTGCAACAAGAAGTTTGGTCTTTCGGCCGAGCAGACCTTGCAGACAATACAGTCGCTCTATGAAAAAAAGGTGACTACATATCCGCGTGTCGACACCACATTCCTCAGCGATGACATTTATCCCAAGTGTGCCGGTATCCTCAAAGGCTTGCGCGATTATCAGCAGCTTCTTCTTCCTTTAAGCGGCAAGCCGCTTGTAAAATCAAAAAAGGTGTTCGACAACAAGAAAGTCACCGACCACCATGCCATTATACCCACCGGTGTCTATCCCCAAGGACTCACAGAACTCGAGAAAAAAGTCTACGACCTTGTGGCAAGGCATTTCATAGCAGTCTTTTACCCCGATTGCAAGTTCCGCACCACGACGGTCCTCGGCGACAGCGAAGGCGTTGCTTTCAAGGCAACCGGCAAAGAGATTGTCGAGCCCGGGTGGCGTGTAGTCTTTGCAGGTGCACCAATCGAGGAAAAGGAGCAGGAGAAAGAGAATATCCTTCCCTCTTTTGTCAAGGGCGAGAGTGGTCCCCACGTCCCCGGCTTGGCAGAGAAATGGACCCAGCCCCCGAAACTGTATACCGAAGCGACCCTGTTGAGAGCCATGGAGACCGCAGGAAAGTTTGTTGAGGACGAAGATTTGCGCGATGCAATGAAAGAGAATGGAATAGGTCGTCCTTCAACCCGTGCCTCAATCATCGAGACATTGTTCAAACGTAATTATATAAGGCGCGAAAAGAAGAATATAGTAGCTACCCCGACGGGGATAGAACTCATTTCACTCATAAGGAACGAACTGCTCAAAAGTGCCGAACTCACAGGGCGGTGGGAGAAGAAACTGCGCGACATAGAGAAACGGCAGTACGATGCAAAGACGTTCATCGAAGAGCTCAAGGTGATGTTGAATGATATTGTGAACGATGTTTTGCGCGACAATGCCGGCTCAATGCAGTGCTGAGAATTTTTAGTGTCTGCTTTCTGAGTCCAGTACAATATTGTGTTGGAATCTGAATTCTCACTATATTTAGCAATGCTAAAATACAATGAGTGTCTTTCCCTCTATATTAAATAAGGCAATCCCAATGCAATCAAATATTATATATTCTTTGTGATTGCAGTCTATCAGCAGTGCCATTATCTAAAAAGCAATTATTGTTGATGTGTAGAAATTTTTTATACATCAACTTAGCATTCCCTCATTTCTTTTTATGCAAGATCCATTTTTTTTTTAAAATTGTTTGGTGTTTTTATTGAAAATATCTAATTTTGCCAAGTTTTTCGTGTAGTGTGCATTATGCATTGCGCAAATATTAAGTTATTGAGATTTAAGATATAATTAATATTAACCTAATTAAAAACAAATGAAAAGATTTACTTTAATCCTTTCGTTGTTGGTGGCTATGGTTACCACAGCGATGGCGCAGAAGGCTCACCAGCGTGTTTCTCACGATGGTTGGGTGGTGACAGCATTGAACGAGGCTGGCGTTTATGGAAATGAAGGCGGTGTGGCATTTATCGCCGATGACAATGCTTCAACATTCTATCATTCAAACTGGAGCAGCAATTACACCGACGGTAATGGTGTTAACAAGGGTAAGGATGGTCTCCAGGCATTTATGGTTGAGTTGCCAACATCTTTGTCGGACCTTTCTTTGATTACTTATAAGGGCCGTTCAGACAATAACACTTCCGGTTGGGCAAGAGGTGTTCGTGTGTATGTATTCGAGACATTGCCCACAGGCTGGCCTGCAGGTGGTTTGAGTAGCCTCGGTTACAAAGACAAGCAGGCACTCCTTGCAAGCACAAACACAAATCTTGGTACAGCTGCTTTCGACAACACAGCAAAGCTGTGGGCAAATGACAGAACACAGAAACTTGTTGAGTTTGCAACACCTCAGACTGGTAAGTATGTGCTCTTCATTATGGAAAGCGGCAGTGATGCATGGCTCACATGTTCTGACTTCCAGATTTACCAGCTCAAGGACTACGCTGCAATAGAAGCAGAAACCCCATATTTCTTGCAGGTTACCAATGCTGCTGCTACCGAAACTCAGTATGTTGATATAAAAACACCCCTTACTTCTACCAGTGCTAAAACAATTGGTATCGGTACGACTACTGTAGAAGCATATTTTGAGTGGAATACCACAGCTAACGCTTGGAATATAAAGGATGACGCAGGAACATATCTGGCGGTTTCAAGATGGGATGCTAATCCAGGTCAGGCAACTGCTGGAAATTGGCAGCTGTTTGTAAACGATGACAACACTCTTTCTATATTCCAGGGCGACTACGATGGCGCTAGTGACAACTCGCGTTGTTTCCTCGGCGGAGATGTTACAACCAGCACCACTGAAACAAAGTTATATACAGACAATGCAAAGGACAAGGCTATCAACGTAACACTTATTGATGCAAACGCAGTCCCTGTTACAGTAAAATATAGCTTCACTTGGAACGGTGTCGAAAAGGGTGAACAGACAACTGAGACATTCGGTGGTGAGCTCTATCCTGATGTTGACTTTAAACTTCCGTTCGGCGTTGCTGCAACAAAGCCTGATGGCGAAATTGATGCAACAGAGGCTGTTGATGGCGTAATCAACAAGGTTATTGAATTGACATCTAACTTGCCATTTGAGTATGCTGACAGTTATGAGAAAATCAACAACTGGTACTATTTGCAGTTCCACGCGAATTCCAAGAATTACTTGTATTACGGTGGCACAGCTGATGTCCTTGATGCTTCTAAGACAGCTGTTGATGTAACACAGAGAGATAATTACACATGGGGCTTTATTGGTGACCCATATACAGGTTTCACTGTAGTTAACTATGGTGCAGGTGAAGGCAAGGCTCTCAATGCTGCTAAAGACGGTGCAATTATTGGTGATGATGCTCAGGTTATGACACTTACAGCTAGTTCACACGGTGAGAACGGTTTCTTTATCCAGAATCTATCAGGTGACTACAAGGAGCGTTTCAACAAGCAGAACGGCCAGGTTGTATATTGGAGCGGAGCTGATGCTGGTTCTACATTTATGGTTCTTGAGCGTGACATGACGGGCGCGACTGACCTTCAGGAACTTGTGGATGGTGTAGATGCTGTTTCTGCAAGCTATCAGGGTGCAATCGGTACTGCTGTAGGTAACCTCACAGAGGAGAGTGTAACTGCTGTAGCAAATGCATTGGCAACCGCAAAGAGCATTCTCGCTCTTGATGGCAGAACTCCTGCGCAGATTTCTGAGGCTCACTTGGCTCTTCAGGCAGCAATTGACGGTCTTGTAACTGTTCAGCCAACAGAGGGCAAGTTCTACACTATTGCAAGTGCAAGTGAGCAGAATGGGGATTCTCGCACGGGTAAGATGATTTATGTAAATGCAGATGGCGGTATGAAGTTTGGTGTTGCTGATAATACAAACCTCGGTTATCTGTTCCAGTTTGAGGCTGCAGGTGAAGGCCAGTTCTATATGTATAATGTTGCAAAGGATAGATATTTGAGCACAGCTAAAGCACATGGTTATGGTCAGGAGGAGTCTCTTGCAGAGGAGACAACCGGTGCGAAAAAAGTAACAATCGCTAACCTCGGCCGTGAGAATGTTGTAGGTCTTTGGCCTGAAGGTGGTGCAATGATTCACGCTGAGGCTGCAACAGGCAATGTGGTAGCTTGGGATAACGAAGAGAACAACAATGGTTCTGCATGGAGAATTGTTGAGGTTGAGGAACCGACAACAGCTGCATTTGACCTTACAATTGGTGAGGCAGGCTATGCTACACTTTACCTCGGTTGCGCAGTAACAGTTCCTGTCGGTGTTGAGGCATTCCCTATAACAGTAGATGGTGAGTGGGCTGTGTTCGGTGAGGCTCTTGCAACTATCCCTGCAAACACAGGTGTTATCATTGCCGGTGAGAATGGCGAGGCTGCAGTTGCTGGTACATACAGGTTTAACTATGCCGCTCCTGTTGCTGCAATTGTCGACAACGAACTTGCTGGTTCAACCATTGACACAAATGTAGAGGCTTCTGCATACGTACTTGGTATTGTTAACGAAAAGGTTGGTTTCTACACAGCTACTTTGAACCTTGATGCTGATGGAAAAACCGGTACAACTCACTTCAAGAACAACGCTAACAAGGCTTACCTTGCAGTACCTGCTGTTCAGGGTGTTGCAAGTTACAGCTTCCGCTTCCAGGGTGGTGCAACAGGAATTGACGAGATAACAGATAACAGAGTACAGAGTACAGTTATCTATGACCTTACAGGCCGCCGTGTAGAGAATATCACCGCTCCCGGCATCTACGTTGTAAACGGCAAAAAGGTTTTGGTAAAGTAAAATTACCAAAAGCTCGATAAAGCCTACAGCAAATTGTCGTGCGCTGTGTGGCGCAAGTCACACCGCACGGGTTGCGAAGAGTAGGCTTTGTCAAGGTTTCACTACTGTAATTACCAAAAGCTCGATAAAGCCGTCGGGGCAGAGTTTTTCAGCCCCACGGCCAAAATAAACGAAATAAAAAATATCAGATATGAAGAAAACTTATGTATCACCTCTTTTTGCAGAGG
>JAEIGA010000686.1_pt1 | contig 50190 bp, 49 predicted proteins | sample 9270691 | NCBI WGS metagenome assembly JAEIGA01 (sample SAMN17057246, study PRJNA624740) | gut metagenome | biome: biome; isolation source: fecal sample | host: Bos grunniens | place: China: Xizang | collected 2019 | reverse complement strand
GATGAACCATTTATGGCATTAAAAACTTGGTTAAGCGGTGGAAAATGTTATTTGATTAAAGATTTTGTAATTGGACATTTCTATCGTTGGGGAGGATTACAACCTTATAAAGTTGAACAAGATCATGTACACCATAATCAGTTATATTTAATTGATTGGTTTGGAGGTACAGAAGAAAATAAAGAAACATTAAGAAATAATCTTAAAAAACGTATTGGTGATAATTTATATAATAGTGCTATTAAACTATATAACGAAAGAAAAGAAAAACTTCGTTTTAATGATATTATTAATGATTTTTATAAATATAGTGTAACTACAGATCTATCTGAATGTAAAGACTATTGCGTAAAATACCAATTAAAATCTAAATAAAATTTTCATACAATAATTTTTTATTTATTTTTATATATAAATTACCAAATATATTGTTATTTAATATAATGTCAGATAAAAAATGTATGGTGTTTGAAACTTTAGGTAAGGTTTCTGACTTACAAATTTCTGAAGGTAACAACAATAATGAGGTACGTTTACATGGTGTATTCGGAGTTTGTGGTGTTAAAAACCAAAACAACCGTATTTATGATAGAGAAAACTATAAAGCAATGGTTGAATCATTGCAACAAGTTATCGCTACAGAAGGTTGTCCTGGTGAATTAGAACACCCTAACTCTATGAATATCAATCTTGAAAATGTTTCTCATAAGATTGAATCAATCGAAATCGATGAAAACGGTACTGTTACAGGTACTATTCTTTTGTTAAACACTCCTAAAGGACAAATTGCCAAAGCAATTGTTGAAGGTGGTCTTCCATTATTCATTAGTTCACGTGGTGCTGGTACAATTACAAATGAAGGTCGTGTAACTTTATCTAATATTAAAACATACGATTTAGTTGGTACTCCAGGATTTGCACAAGCTAAGCTTTCTCTTAAGGAAAATCAAACTCTTGAATGTCTTAATGAATCTTTAGATGAAAATGGTAATACTACTTGGGTAATTATCGATGAATCTCAAATCAACGAAGGTGATAATTTACTTGATGGTTTAGATGATGACGACAAGAAAGAAGATAAAAAGGATTCTAAAGAAGAAAATAAAGACAAGAAAGAAGAAAAAGAAGAAAAATCAGATGATGCCGATAAAAAGGATGAATCAGATGATGATAAAAAAGAAGAAAAAGATAACAAAGATATTGAAGATAAAGTAACTATGAATGAATTAAAAGAAGCTATTGAAAAGCTTACCGATAAAGTAACTTCTTTAGAAGCTGAACTTCATGTTGCTCAAGAATCTTTAGCTGAAATTCAACCAGTGAATTATGATGCTATTGAAAAATGGGTAAATGAAGAATTTAAAGCAGAGTTCAAACAAACAATTGAAGAATCTATTGATGCTAAAATTGCTGCTGCTACTGAAGAAATTACTGAATCCGTAGATGAAAAGATCAACGAAACAGTTGAAGCTATTTCAGAAGGCGTACAAAATTGGTGTACTAACGAATTTGCTCCTGTAGTAGAAGGTTGGGTAACTAACGAATTTGCTCCTGTAGTAGAAGGTTGGGTAACTAACGAATTTGCTCCTGTAGTAGAAGGTTGGGTAACTAACGAATTTGCTCCTGTTATGGAAAGCTATATGAACGACGAATTTGCTCCTGCAATTACAGAAAGCATTACATCAAAGGTTAACGAAAATGTTAATGCATTTATGGAAAGCAATAAAGCTGGTCGTTTAGATGAAATTGATTCTATTTTGGAATCTATTGGTACTTCTACAGAAGTAGAAAAAATTATCGCTGAAGAAAAATCAGCATCTAAATTTAAAGGTGTTTATGTAGTAGAACATATGCCTGCTCAATATGCACCATCTTGGCAAATGTTGAATGAAGAACGTCAAGACGAAATCGTTCGTTCTTCTAAAATGTATGACTTTACAAAACAAGGTGTTTTAGAATCTTTCTGGGCAAGCGTTGATTTTGTTAACGAAAAGAAAGAAGAAACTAAAACAGTTGATGTAGTTGAATCATATCATTCTAACGTTGCTGCTCAAATGAAACGTTTTGGTAAATGGTAATTTTACCAAATGTTTTATAAAATATTATTTTTAATAAAATTAAAATTACATACTCTTTAACAAAGAGAAATATAACAAATAAATTAGTATATTAAAAACAATTATGTTTAATCAAAATGGCGCTGAAATGTGGCGCAAAATGTTAACAGAAAATTTTAATGTAACAGATAGCGAAAAATTGAACTGGGTTTCAGAATATGCTTCTGTACACGAAATTCACGAATCTGCACTTGGTGTTAATGGTAACGCACCAATGGGTGCTCCTGTAGCTCCTCTTTATGCTAATCCAATGAACACAACTGGTATGGGTAATCCTTATGCTCCAGCTCAAATGGATGTAGACTCTACAAAACCTGCTCATTTCGCAAATCAAGCTGTTGGTTCTGGCGATATTCCAGTTTCTACATTGCCTATGGCATTGAACGTTGCTCTTTTAACAATTGGTCTTGAATTAGTACCTGTTATTCCTGCTAAAGGTCCTTGGGCAATGCTTTCATATATGGACTTCCCATATGCTGGTGGTAAATTAGGTCGTATAAACGAAACATCTTTCGATGGTAAAGGTGATGGTGCTGAAAACAAACCTATCTACGTTAAAGCTGCTGGTCTTTCTTTAGCTACTATTGCTGCTATCCGCGCTGCTAAACCTGCTGAAGGTGCAGATGTAACTGTTGTAGGTAAAGTAACAGTAATGGTTGACGGTGTACCAACAGAAAAAGATGCTACATTTAATGGTAAATTCTTAGGTTTCGGCCGTATGGATGGCGCTCCTATGTTCAAAGTAGTTAGTTGCGGTGCATTCTCTTTACGTGAAGTATTTGAAGGTGCAACAACTGTATGCGGTGTAGCTCTTACAAAAGCCGATAAATGTACTGCTGACTTCGTACAAACTTCTGTTGATTTGATTGACGGTTTCGCTAACTTCGCTACTGGTGGTAAAGAAGCTATGACACGTGCTCAAAACGAAACTGGTACAGGTAACGTAATCGGTCTTCGTTTATTCAGCAAATGGATCCAAATGGGTTCTTATGAAGTTACTGGTACTGTAACTCGTCAACAACTTCAAGACCTTCCTCTTTATGGTGTTGATGCAGTAGGTAAAGTAATGGAAGCTCTCCAAAACGAAATTACACAACACATCAATGCTCGTATCCTTGAAAGAGTATTTGCTTTAGGTGTAACTAACGCAGCTAAATTGAAATACGCACAAGGTATCGATCTTAACCTTTATTTAGGTGCTGCTAAGGATGCTACTAAGAACGTTTCAGATATGACTTCAGCTCCTATGAAAGACATCTATGAAAACGTACAATCTTGGGCTGTAGCTAACCAAGAAGCTTTAACTTCAGCTGAAAATACTCACACACGTCAACGTCGTTTGAGCTCACGTATTTTAGCTGCTGCTAATATCATCCAAACAGTTGGTCGTCGTGGTCGCGCTACTTGGGTAGTAGTTAACTCTCAAATCGCTTCTGCTCTTCAAGATTGCGCTGGTTATGTTATTGCTCCTATGGTTAACAATATGGCACAAGACGGTTCTCAAAACTTGTTCTTAGGTGGTACATTAGCTGGTCTTAAAGTTTACGTAGATCCTTATATGGCTTGGGATGATACTCGTATCTGTGTAGGTCGTAAGGGTGATGGTAACTCTCCTGGTGTAATCTTTATGCCTTATATCTTAGCTGATACAGTTTCTATTACAGCTGAAGGTACTATGGCTCCTAAGATGTTAGTAAATAGCCGTTACGCTATCGCTGAAGCTGGTTTCTTCCCAGAAACTCAATATTTGACTTTCTGTGCATTCAACGACTTCGGTTGGATCTAATTTTCGATATAATTAAGACGAACTCAACCTCGCCTCTATATATTGATCCGAAATTCTTTCATGAATTTCATAGGGAACTTCTTAAGAAGTTCCCTTTTTTATTTTAAATATTTATATGATTATTTCTATATTATATATATGAATTATGATAAGCTTATAATATATTTATTTTTTACAAAAGAAAATAAATTAAATCTAAATAATTTAACCAAGTATAAGAAAAATATAAAATATCATAATACTTGGCCCAGACTTCAACATTATATAAATAATCGTTACAATGATTCTAAATCGTTAAAAGAAACATTGTATAGAATATTATATAATATTGAAGTTAGACCGATTTGTAAAAGTTGCGGTAATGAAGTAGAATTTATTGGAAAAGGTGGAAAATTATTTAGAGATTATTGTTGTAATTCTTGTTCTGCAAATTCTAAAGAAACGATAGCTAAGAAAAAAGAAACTCAATTAAAAAATTGGGGTACTGAAAATTGTTATGATTCTGAAAAATATCAACAATATTTATTAAAAACAAGAGGTGTAAAATATATATATGATTTACCGGAAGTTAAAGAAAAACGTAAACAAACTTTAATAAATAATTTCGGTACAGATAAAATAAGTGGTTTAGATGAAATACGAAATAAAATAAAAAGTACATGTAAAAAACGTTATGGATTTGAAACACCAATGTTAAATGAATATATTAAACAAAAGAAATATTTAACACAAAAATTAAATAATACATTCAATACATCAAATCAAGAAGAGCAATCTTATAATATATTAAAAGAAAAATACCCAGATATCATAAGACAATACAAATCTGACGTTTATCCTTTTTACTGTGATTTTTATATACCAAGTTTAGATTTATATATAGAGTGCAATTATCATTGGACACATGGTGGTAAGCCATTTGAAAATACAGATGAAGATAATATAAAATTAGAACAGTGGAAATCCAAGAATACTAAATATTATTATAATGCAATAAATACTTGGACAAATTTAGACGTAAAGAAAAAAAATATTGCTAAGCAAAACAATTTGAATTATATAATATTTTGGGATATATCAGATTTTAATAAATGGATAATTGAAAGTTAAGTTGTTAAATATCTATATTATATATAATATATATTAATATTATTATGAAGTTTTTAGATAAAGCTGAAGAATTTGTTAATAATTATAATTTTGAAGAGCTAGAAGAAATATTAAAAAATATAATTTATTATATACCTGTTCCATCAAATTATTATAATCATAATTTGTATAATTGGACAGATCTAAATGAAGATGAAGAATTACATTGGAATATTCCTGATATAGAATTATTAAAATATATTATATTTAATTTAGTATCTCAAGTATATTATCAGGAAAGTACTGATGTGTTTGGTCCATTTATTTGCGAATATGATAAAGAAACTGATAAAGTTGAAATATATATTAATGATGTTATAGATGAATACGAATGGGTAACTAAAATGGAAAAGGAATGGAAGAATGATATAGAGAATGTGCTTCCATTAAAATCATATGTAGGAAATTGTTCTAAAGAGTTTTGTGAAAAAATTGTAGATAGATATTGGGAAAGGGAATATGAAAGAATACAATACATAGATTTTCCTCCAGTTCAATTTAAGAAAATTACAGAAAAACATTGTATAAATGAAATTAAAACGTTATTACAATCTAACCCAGATAAGGTTACACAAAAAGGTTTTTCTAATATTATAAAGTATTTCCATAAAAGTATAATTCATGCTAACGTACATAATGGTTTATCCCCTTATGATGGTTGGCAAAAAATTAAAAGCGACCCTGAAGTATTTAAGGATTTTTATAGAAATAGATTAAGATGTTCTGATTGGTTTAAGGAAGATGGACATTTAATTTATATGCTTAGAGGTATTGTTATGGAAGAAACTTATGGTATAGGTTTATCAACATCAAGAATGTATCAATCTGTAACATATTTTAAACCGAGATTAGCAAAATATATTGTAACTAAATATTTATCTGAATATAACACTGTATTTGATCCATTTAGTGGATATAGCGGAAGAATGCTTGGTGTTTTAGCATCTAATAAAAATTATATTGGACAAGATTTATGTGAAGTTTCCGTAAATGAATCAAAGGAAATTTATAATTTTATAAAACCATATATTAGTAATTCGTGTGAATTAGAAGTAAAAGATTCAATTAAGACATTCGGTACATATGAATGTTTATTTACTTGTTCTCCTTACGAAAATATTGAAAATTGGCCAGGGGTAAAATCTTCCAATTATGATTGTGATAAATGGATAGATATTTGTTTATCAAATTATGATTGTGAAAGATATGTATTTGTAACTGATAATAAAATTAAAAAATATACTAAGTATATTAAAGAAGAAATTGATAATACTTCACATTTTGCATCAAATAGTGAATATATAATTGTTATTAATAAAAAAGATTTAAAAGATATAAATTTTGATTTAGATGGTGATAAAATAGATGTACCTGTATTAGATAGAACATTTACAAATTTAGGAATAGATTTATATAATATTTGTAATCAACAAAAATTTAATTTATATATTAATTGCCCATTTGAATTTGAAAACTGGATGAAACTTATATATAATAAATTTAATTGTAAATTACTTGGATTAAGAAAATATGATTTAGCAAATATTAAATTAGAAAGTGATAATAATAATGTTTTATTAGCATGCAGTGGTGGATTGGATTCTATATATCAAGCAATTCAATTAAAAGAAATGGGATATAATCCTATTTATTATCATATTAAGAATGTTAATTCATATGAAAATGGTAATGCATATAAAACAGCAATAGAAGCATCTAAAAAATTAGGTATAGAATTAGTTATTGGTGAGTTAAAACGTAATTATAAAAGTAACTATAATAAAGTATGGCCTGAAAATCCTATTAAAAATCAAATGATATTATTTACAATGATTGATTATTGCAAAGAGAATAATATTAATAAAATATGTATGGATGGTTCTTGGGAATTTACTATTGATGAAGTAACAGCTGGAGTTGATGTAGCTGATGCGCCAGAAAATTATGAATATTGGCTAGATGGTATTAAACATTATGTAGATAATTTAGAATTTATAAAAACCTCTCATGATATATCTAAGTTTGATAAAATTAAAGCGTTAGATGAACTTGGATTAATGGATTATATTTATTCATGTTTAGGTGCAGGCCGCTTTAATGAATATAGGCATAACGAAATTGAAAAAAAATATAATATAAAATTATTTAAACATAATTGCGGATATTTTTGTCGCAAATGCGCACACCATAATTTATTAATGTATTATAGTAATTATAAGATATTCCCACAAGAATTTATTGATAAATGTTGGCATATTATGAATAACAATAGTTTTGCTTCTAGAAATATGTTATTTGGAAATAATATTCCAATCGAGCAAAAAATACAAAACTTGTTTGTAGAATAAAGGCTAACCTTAAGGTTAGCCTTTTATTTTTAATATATAATATTTAATAAATAACTATGAATTATAAAGACATAATAATAAAGTTGTTTTTTACTACAGATAATAAATTAAATAAATCAAATTATTATAAATTAACACGTAATAAAACTAAATATTATAATATAAAAAAATATATTGCAAGTTTATATAATGACTCTGAGTCAATTAAAGAATCATTATATAGATTATTATATAATATATCTATTAGACCAACTTGTATAGAATGCGGTAATAAAATAAAATTTGTATCAAAAAACAATATATTATATACTGCTTATTGTTCTGCAAAATGCAAATATAAAAATAATGGACAAAAAATAAAATTATCAAAAGAACTAAAATATTCAGATAGTAACTATAATAATGTGAAAAAGGCTAAACAAACTAAATTAGATAGGTATGGTAATGAAAAATATAATAATATAGAAAAAAATAAACACACATGTTTAGAAAGATATGGGTTTGATAATATTAGAAAATCAAACGAGTATAAATCTTATTATAAATCAATTTTATTAGAAATAAATAATAAAAAGTATTTAACTCATAAGAAAAATAATTCATTTAATAAATCTAATTTAGAAGATCAAACATATAGTATATTAAAAGAAAAACATCCAGATGTTATACGAAATTATAATTCTGATATATATCCGTTTAATTGTGACTTTTATATACCAAGTTTAGATTTATATATAGAATGCAATTATCATTGGACGCATGGAGGTAAACCATTTGAAGGAACAGAAGAAGATAATATCAAATTAGAACAATGGAAATCTAAAAATACAAAATATTATAATAATGCTATTGAAACATGGACTATCAGAGATGTTAAAAAAACATATATAGCTAAGCAAAATAAATTAAATTATGTAATATTTTGGAATATAAATGACGTATTAAATTTTCTACCACATTAAAAAATATTTATTTTTATATAAATTAAACTAACAAATATATTTAAATATATCGTAAAATGGCAATTCCAGTACATTTACAAGGATTTAAAGCTGCCGGTATTTATCGTGTAGTATTTGATAAATCAGCTATCCTTAACCAAGATACTAATATATTACGTTTGGTAGTAGGTTATTCAGAAGTTGGTCCATTCAATACTCCAGTATATATTAATAATGCAAGCGATTTCATTGCATTGTTCGGCGGTATATCTAAGAAACTTGAAAAACGTGGTATTTATTTCCATCGTTTAGCTTTACAAATGTTGTCTGTTGGTCCTATTTTAGCTCTTAATTTGAAGAAATTTGAAAACGAACACGTAGGTGGTTCTACTATTTCTACAGCAGTTAATCCTAAATTTGAACCAATTGATACTGTTACATTACGTGTAGAAGATATTTACGATACTTCTCGTTTCTGGACTTTAGATGCTAATAAGCTTGTTGAATTACGTTCTATTGAAGGTTCTGTATTAGACCAATATATTAATATTGCTACTACTAATACTAAGAAGACATCTGCTTCTTATTTCATTCGTAAGGCTTCAGGTTCTAAGGTGTCAGCTTACAATGTTACAGTAGATGCTTGGTATTCTGATGGTGTTGAAGTAATGCCTGAATATCTTGAAGATCAAAAACAAAATAAAATTTCAGACTACTTTGCTGAAATTTATGTATTTAAAGGTGAATTTAGACCTGAACAAGTATTAGCTTCTGAAACTCTTAAAAACTATTTTAACGTTAAAGAAGTTAATGGTGAAAAGGTTGTTGAATTAAAACCTTATATATTAGACCCATACGGTGATCCAATTGATACACTTGATGCTTTATATAATGATAATACTTCTGGTGCTCTTGGTCATTATGTAGGTTCATTAATTCCTTATTTCAAGGATAAACAAAATAATTATGTATGTTTGGATGTATTATTCAATACTGACTTGAATGTACATAATATGATGATGGCTTTCAATACAGATAATCTTGAAGAAGGTACATTATCAATTGACTTATCAGGTAACAAATTTGTTGCTGCTGAACACGTAGACGCTATATTTAATGGTACTCATAAAACAAAATTAATGAGCAATCTTGATTCTCCTGTTGTAGCTTCTAAGGTTTCTTATAAAGTTAATGTTATCAAAAATGGTAAAGCCATTAAAGATTTAGTTAGCAAACCTACTAAGATTAATGGTACATTATATATTAATAATGTTGACGTAGTAGATTCTGCAGATGAAGCTGATAAAGTAATTATTAGCGTTCATTTAGCACAAGTTGCAAGCGATAGTACTATCGAATTTAACTTTGCTGCTACTGCTGAAGATGATGCTGCTAAACTTGCTGCAGTTAAAAATGTAATGAAGGCATTTGGTGTTACAGTAAGTGATGATTACGATTATAGCGGCGACGTATATTATAATGGTGTTGCTTTTGAAAATGATTCATTAAATGGTCCTAAGAAAGTAATTACTGCTATTTCACGTGTTGAACAAGCAGAAGGTGCATCTTATACAGATTTAGAAGGTGACTTCAAATTATCATTAATGGATGTTGAAATTGAAACTGTTTCTGAAAACAACTTATCTAATAATGTATATCAACCATCTATATCATTCTTAACTATTGCAGAAGATTGGAGCTATGCTACAGATATGGTTACAATTAATGGTATTACATTCCCAGCATTATATTCTGAAAGCAATGGAGCTTTATCAAGCGTATTAAGTGTTGGTGATATTTTATTAGCACCAGATAATGCTGTTAAAGTACCTAATGTATTAGGTGATATGGTTGAAGATGAAGATGAATTCTGCGATAATATCTTCGTTGAAGGTACAGGTATTGATGATAATGGTTTACATTATGTATTGTTATCAGCTGAACCTTTCAAATATGAACATAATGGTGTTTCATACTATGTTCGTATGGATAGACCTATTAACCAAGAAATTGGCGTAATGCGTCCAGTATACTTGGAAGGTTATGTATATGAAAATGACAAACCAGAAGGTGTAGGCATGTATGCTAAACAACAATGGCAAGACTTTATCTTATCTACATTAACTGATTATAAAGGTTTACGCGTAGCATTACTTGATAAAGCTGAAATTGATTATCGTTATGTAATCGATACATTCGAATCATTCGTAACTGGTAGCTTGAAGAGCGTTCTTTCTTACTTATGTAAAGAAAAACAATCAGCATTCTGTATTGCAAACTTCCCATCAGTACAAACATTCGTTAAATGTCCTTATGCTTCATTTACAGATGAAAAGGGATTATTTAATGTTCAATATGTAGTTGATGGTTGCAATAAGAAGAAAGTGGCTTCTACAAGATTCTCTATTCCTTCTGATGCTGATGGTGCTTCATTTATGGCATTCTATACTCCATTGAAGTTCTCTGATGGTTATGTAGATACTATGGTTCCTTCTGCAGGTCTTGTTTCTAACTTGTTTATTAACAAGTACTATGGTCGTCAACCATACTATATCGTAGCTGGTCCAAATTATGGTCGTATGAACGCTTCAGGTCTTGTTGGTCCTGACTATAAGTATACAATGAATGAATTACAAATTATCGAACCATTTGGTGTTAACTGTATGGTTTATCGTCCAAGCTTCGGTACATTCATTAATGCTAACCAAACAGCTAAACAAATTCCTGTATCAGCTCTTTCTAAAGTTAACGTACGTGAACTTGTTATTTACTTACAAGATGAAATTGAAAAAGTTCTTCAATCTTATCAATGGGAATTCAACAACGCTAATACACGTGCAGCAATTTTGGCTCGTGCTAATACAATCTGCGAAAACGTAAAAGCTAATGGTGGTTTACAAGCTTATATGAACATTATGGATGAATCTAATAATGGTCCTGAAATCATCGATAACGAAATGGCTGTATTGTCTACTCACATCGAACCTGGTATGGGTTGCGGTAAGATGGTACATGAATTGACTATCTATAGAACAGGTCAAATGGCTTCTTCTATTAAGTAATATAATACTATAATGAAAGGGTAGTTAACTACCCTTTCATATATACTTTGAAAATATAAAAAATATATATAATTTTATAAAATTATGGCAATTGGTTTACCTCATATTACGAATATTCAATCTGCTCGTGAAAAATATGATCCAGTTCATAAATCGCTATTTGAAGTATTGTTCCAAGGTATTCCTGCAGCTGTTCTCGGACCTTTATGCTCACCTGAAACAGGTTTACTTTTATCACAACAAGTTAAGTCTATTTCTGGTTTAGATGCATTGAATAAAACAACTGCTGCTGGTGAACAAAAATTTATGGGTGTTACTGTTTCATTCTTGAATCCTACTGTTGACTCTACAGCTGCTGATTTAACTATGGTACTTAACCTTAACTTAAGTAAAGAAGGTGAAAACTTCGTATTGAACGTATTTAGACGTTGGGCTAAATTGTCTTACGACTTGGGTACAGGTATCCGTGGTTTGAAAGAAAATTATTGCTTAGAAGATTTAGTAGTTAATCAAGCAAACCGTAACGGTCAAATTTGGAGAACTATAGCTTTCAAACATGTTATGTTGACTGGTATTTCTGGTTTAGATGACTTAGATTATACAGCTAACGATGCAGTTGAATTAACAGTTACATTCCGTGCAGATTACTGGACAGAAGTTAATACTGGTAATGGTTCTAACGCATATGCAGAACAATATGTTGACGGTAATTACGATAAAGACGCTACTAACCCAGATAACTGGTAATCTTTATCAAATTAAATATATAAAAGTATACAAGCAATCTGTTTGTATACTTTTTATTTTTTAAAAAAGAAAATATACTTATAATGAAAAAGATATTATTTATTATATTATTTTTTAATATAGTTTCATTTTCATTTTCTCAAAATATTAAGCAATATGATGAGATAATTGACATGGGATATTATAAAGCATATTACTGCGAAGATATACAAACATCATCATTTGTTATATATAAAATGTATAAAGGTGGTGGTGAAACTTCACGTAAAGGATTAAATTTTAAATCATATAAAAATTTACCGCATTATGATTATAATAAAAGTGGATATGATAGAGGACATTTAGTACCTGCTGAAGATATGGCATATTCTGAACCTTCATTAAAATCAACATTTTATTATATCAATTGTGTACCACAACATCCTTCTATGAATAGAGGACCGTGGAGAAGATATGAAACATTGACCAGAACAATATCTCAATCAGATAGTATATTGGTTATTTGCGGTGGATGTGATTATAATGGTTTAATACCAGATAAATGTTTTAAAATAGTATATAATCTTAGAACGAGAAGATGTATGTTTTCAGTAATAATATCAAACGATATACAAATGATTATTATAGATGAACCAAAATTAAAACAAAAATTACCATTAACAAAAGCATTACAACTATATAATAAGAAATAAATAGAAATAATAATTTATGAAAAAATTAGAAAGAAGTAGAACAGAAGATCAATATATTAAAGAAGAATATGTTGTAGGTAAATATTTATATTATACAGCTTCTAATCAGGATAATATATTGTATTATATTTTCAAATGCGAAGGTATATTATCTAATAGTCCATTAAAATATAAATGTTCTAGATGTTATTGTTTTTCAGTTCCTAAAAATAATGAATGCAAATGCTTCTTATATGATGATTATAAAGTAATTACTATACAACCTAATTCAATATTATATAAGATGACATTTGGAGAATTTGTAGATACATTTTCTGTTTTTGTTAAAAATGATAGAAAATATCCAACTGAATTACCATCAAAAATCATACAAGATAACTAATGTAAAAAAGCTGAAAACTTTTAAAAGTTTTCAGCTTTTGTTTTTTCTTTGAATTTTTGTGTTTTAATTAAAGACAATTTACGCAAATTTAATGCTAAAATATCTTGTAAACTTAAACCTAAAGAAGAAGCCATAAATGTTAAATTAGATATAAGATCTCCAATCGTTATAGATAAACTTGTTTTATCTTTAGTATCTATATCTAACTATCTTTATCCATTACTTCTTTTAGTTTTTCTGATAATTTACCTAAATGTGCTTGTGTATTTAATATTAAATAAAAAGGTCCTAAATCAGTAGGATAATCTGCATAATTATCTAATGTATCTTGATATTCAACTATATTCATAATATTTATACTTTTGTATTTATTATTTCATAAGGATATTCATTTTCTTTATATATCTTAATTTTTTCTTTACCTTGAAGATATATTTTTTTCATAGAATAAGATTTATCAAATTCATCAATAATATCGTATAATATATATTTATCTTTTAAATCAGATAAACCTAATCCTCTACCAATAGATTGCATATTTATTACATCTGATTTAAATGATTCAAATAATACGCCAAAACAAAGATTAGAAAGTGTGATACCTGTACCAATACATCCATAACTTGCTATTAAAATACAATTATTATTTTCTTTAAGCATCTGTTTAATTTGATCTCTTCGTTTTGCATTAACTGAACCTGTAATTGTATCTATTTTTTTATCAGGAAATTTTTCCTTAATTACATCAGTTAAATAATTTATATATTCAGTATGATGTGCTAAAATTAATGTATTGTTTGGACAATTAGGTATAATTTCATTACATAAATAATCAACTCTTTGCTTACAAAAATGTGACATTATTTTTTCAATAACCAATCCATTTGTACCAGTTGCGGATTTAATCATTGTCTTTAATAATTTAATATATGCTTCATAAAATTCTGGTGTTTTTTCACCATATTGCTTTATTAAATTATCTTTAGCAATTATTAAACCTTGTGGAAAAGATTTTTCATGTTGAATAAGAAATTTAGGATTAACTAATTTTAATTTTTCTTTTTTATTTGGATTCTTTTTTGTCGGTACCATTATTGGTTCTCCTAATGAATATTCTGCACATTTAATAAATAAATCTTTCATTTTATCATTATTAGGATATTTAAGATGTACTTGTTTAATATGCACATTAGAAATAAATCCTCCATCCATCAGTTCCTTTGGTTTAATTGTTTGAATTTTTGCACCAAGTAATGAATGTATACAATAAAAATCAATTGTTTTTGGTTTAGGCAATGTTCCTGTCATACCAAATTTAATTTTTACTTCTTTCATAAATGGTTGCGAGATAATCGTCTTAATTTGACTAGCTTTTGCTCTATGTGTTTCATCAACAAATACGCAATCATATCCATTAAAGAAAGATGGATTATATTTTTTAGATGTCTTATCTAAAAACTGTATAAGCGATTGAAACGTTCCAATAGTCAAATTAGATGATTCTACTAATTTACCTCCACCCCATATACATTCAGTTTTGAAAAATTCTGCATAATCATTAAAATCGTCAAAACCTTGTTTTACCAAGTCAATAGATGGAACAATCATAAGAATACGTTTCATACCCATATGTTCCATTGCATATCTAAATACTATATATGCCAACATTGTTTTACCTGCGCGAGTAGCTAATTGAGATATAGATGACTTCCATTGCAATATCTTATATGCACAAGTATATTGATATGGTCTTGGTGGAAATTTCAATCCCCAAGAATCTACAATTGCTTTAAACTCTTCAAATGTATGTTTAATAGGTCTTTTGAAAAAATGTTCATTTTCTTTTATTCCTTCATATTCTACTTTATTTTCATTAAAGAAATCATATATAACTTTCCATAATCCAATTGAACAATACCAAACACGATCACCTGTAGGTTGTACATAATCCCACAAAAAGTCTTGTGTAAATGGAGGCCCACTATATGTAGGAAGATAACAAACCGGATCAGTTAAATTAAGATGATCTTTTAATTTATTCATCCAAAATACATCAGTCTTATTATCTACTTTTAAAAACAAATATCTATTATCTTGCTCTGTAAATTTAATATGTATCATTAGCAAATAAATGAATTAAATTATAATATATAAAATAGAAAAAAGTATATTATATTTTCAATATTATTTAAGTATAGTAAACTCCTATCTAGAAGTCACTCTCGTTCACTCTAAGACAATCAAATCATTTTCTAATATATTTATATATATCATAAAAAATAATGCATCTCGAGTGATTATATGTGATTTTAACAAATTATAAATTTTGTTAAAAAATATATTATTGCTATCATTATTAAACTCCTATCCAGAAGTCACTCTCGTTCACTCTAAGACAATCAAATCATTTTCTAATATATTTATATATATCATAAAAAATAATGCATCTCGAGTGATTATATGTGATTATATAAAAAATGGAGGCTTTTGGCCTCCATTTATAAATGTTCTAATTATTGCTCTTCGAATGGTTGTACTAAACCGAGTGCTTCCATAACCATTTGATGCTTAGAAGCTGCATCATATACACGTTGTGTTACTTCTGTATACTTTGCTCGAAGTGGTTCAAAATATTTATTGATTGCAACTACCATTGCCCATTCATTATAACCAGTAAACTGCATATTACCAATAGTACGAAGTACAGAATCAAGTTGTGCATAAGGAATAGTCTTAGGACATTCATCTTTCCAAAAATCATACATTGCTACCATACCAAGAGTATATTGCCATTGTACAGTTTGCTTATCAAGGAAATGTTTAATAGCTTTAGCAACTTCTGCATAATTTTCTACAGGCATATCAAAATTAGTTTCTGTTACTTCCTTGTCAATTGCGTCGCATTCAGTAATTACCTTTTGTTCAATTTTCTTAAGTTCTTCAAGAGACTTTCCATCCAAAGTCTTCTTAAAATCCTCAGCATTAAATTTCTTACTCATTTTAATTTATCTAAATATATTTAGGATCTGTTTTTAACAGATTTTAATATATTAAATATAGATAAATTAAAAATATTATTCAATATTTTTTAATAAAAATTAAGCTTAAATTTAACTTTTATTTTAATAGGTAAACTACCTGGATAAGAAGATGAAACATTAAATTGTACACCTTTATTATCTGTTCTAACTATTGAACCATTAGTATGTTCATATCCTGAACCATTATAAAAACCTACTTTAGATTTCATACTGCTATCCCAATCAGCAGTTGGAGTATCATAAATGAAATCTTCTATAATGACTGAACATGTTAAATCAGTTGTATAGTTTTCTGGTTTAATATAGAATCCTTGTGAAGTTTTATCAAAATCAAATACAACATAATCACCTTCTTGTGTTACTGTACAACCAGATTTTTTTGAAGTATTTATTGTACAATCAGATGCCTTAATATAATTTGTAATAAAAGCTTCTGGTTTTACTGGTTTAGTTGATTCTGTAATATTTAACTTAATAATATTAGTATCTAATTTATATTGTGCAATAGGTAAATATTTTATATTATAATTAGAATCAGTTTTACTTTTAAATGAAATACCTCTAATTATAATATAGTTTTCATATACATCTACTATAGCACCTTCGGAACAAGCATCTGACTCATCGCCATCATCTCTTGTAGTACCGTTTGAATCAATTGGTTTAGCACAAGATGGAACATGTACAGTCCAACCGCAAGTAGGTTTATTATCATTAAATGATCTATATATATTAGCTTTATCATTAAGATATTGTAAATACCACATCCAATGTGAATGGCCACTAAACCAAATAGCATTTAAATATAATTCATTAAGACGATTTAACCTTTCTAATTGTTTTCCTCCTAACCAATTTCCAGATGGATATATTTCATTAAAATTACCTGCTTTATCTGGAAAGAATAAATGAGTAAATATGAATACTCGTTTATTTTCATTTTCCTTTAATATGTCTTCTAACCAATCTATATCTTCATCTAAATATGGTGTACCTGTTGAACCTAAACTCCAATATCTCATACCGAATAAAATAAAGATATCACCATTATATTCGAAATTTTGACATCTTTTACAATTTGTATAATATTCCCAAGTTTCATCATTAAAACCGGAACAATCATGGTTACCAGTACAAGTATATACAGGAGTATTCGATGAATATGTATCTATATTAGTTTTATAATTGTTTAATTGAGTTTCCGAACCATTTTCTGTAATATCACCACAAATACAAGTAAAGTTTATATCTTCTTTTTCATTGAAGAATTTTAATGCATTTTGAAAATCTTGATCATCATTTATAATAGAAGCTTTAGCATTATGTACGTCACCTAATAACCCAAAGCGATATAATCTTTTACCATAATTTGGTTTTAATCCAACTATACTAATATTAGATAATTTATTATAATTATTATCGTACACACCTATATGATCAGCTAAATATGGTGCGCAATTTTCTTTTATAAAATCTTGATATTCTTTATCTGTTAATATGCTTATATTAGAAAAATTATCTAATATATTATTATCTTTATCTTCATATACTAATATATATTCTCCAGATTCTAAGTTATCAGGTAGTTCTATATTATTATTTTCTTTTAATCCATTATAATATTCCTTTCCATCAAACATTAAAGTTTCAGTATCATTAATTAAACATACATTAGGATAATATATACGATTAACATCGTTATTATATTCATCAATATTAGAATATAGTCTTAAATAACCCATAACAATAAAAATACTTTATTTAAAAATAAAAGAGAGAAGGCCGACCTTCTCTCTTTATATATTGATTGTAATTTAATAATATTAATCTTCACAATCATCAATACGTAAGTAATCGTATTTGAATGTAGCTTCTTCAGTTTCTGTAGCAGCAACATAACCGAATTTCTTATCGTAAACAGCAACTTTAGCTAATAATTCATTAAATGAAGCTAAAAGAGTAGCATAATTACCTGCTAATGCAGTATAATCTTCATTTAATTTATTTAATGCAGCAGCAGTAACTGCTTCATTAGCTTCCATTTCTGTACCTAATTTTTCAAGAGTATATGTTGAATGATAAGCAGCATATGTAGTTGAATAATCAGGATGTACATATTCAGGTAGAGCTGTACGTTCAACGGCTATTACACCATTACTTTGTTGTACTGCTGAAACATAATAACCAGCTATAGCTTCATCAGTATATGTTAATTCAGCAATTACTTCACTAACATATGTATTTGTTTCTTCTTTTGTATATACGTTATCAGCATCAGCTTTATTATTAAGAGCACCAGTTATAGTGGTAATATCTGATGCTTTTGCGTAACTTAATAATGTAGTATCTATTTGTTCTTTTGAATATACATCATTAGCTTTTGCAAAACCTAATTCATTAACTTCTGGAGTTGTTAAATAATCATTAGCATCAAGATAATTATTTAATAATGTGTCTAAATTATTTGTTGCTACATATTTATTTAATTCAACTGTTACTTCTTCTTTAGTATAATAATAATTAGCTAAAGTAGCTGATTGAACATAAGATTGAGAAGAAAGATGTGCTTGTGTTACATAACCAGCTTCTTCTACCCATTTTTGAGTTGCATATCCATCAACTATAGAAGCAGTTACATAACCAGCTTCTTCTACCCATTTTTGAGTTGCATATCCATCAACTATAGAAGCAGTTACATAACCAGCTTCTTCTAATGTTGAAATTCTTCCAGATAATTCTGTATCTGCAGCAGCATAAGCAATTTCAATTGCAGAAATTTTTGCGTTCATTGCTGCAACATCAGTAGGATGGTTTGCAATCCAATAACCTATTTCTTGAAGTGTATCATAAGCTTCATAAGAAGATGCACATATTTTAGCAACTTCTTCGGCTGCTATAGTTCTTACTGATTTTATATTATCGTCAACGACTTTACCTACTAAAGTATCGATTTTAGCTCCTAAAGAATCAGCATATGTAGAAGTTGCTAATCCAGAAACAGTTAAATCAGAAATAGTTACTAAACCATTAGTTTGTGAATATGCAAATGAAACATGGTTATTTGCATCTTTTACAGTTGTTTTATTAACTTTAAGTTTAGCAATTTCTTCAGTTGTATGAGTTTTTGCTGCATCTAAACTTGTAGAACTATAATAATTAGCTGTATATGCAACTGAATCTTTTGTATTTACATCGCTATTTAATATAGTTAAAGCACTACCATATGTATTTAATGCAGCACCATATGTATTTAATGCTGTACTATAACTATTCAATGTGCTTTGAATACCTCCAACTGCACCTTGTAAAGCTAAAATATCACTACCATAATCACCAGTTGCTGAAGATGTAGCTAATTTTTGAGCTGTTGTACCAGTAACAACATAAAGACCTGCGGCGTATTCAACTGTTTCACCGTTTTTAATTGACTCATTTATATAAAACTGTTTACCTGTATTGTTTGCATTACAAAATGCTGTAATTTCTTCTTTTGTAGAAAGAATTTTAGTTGAACCACCAGCTTCTTCTAAAAATAATGTAGTTGTTTCACCATTACTTTTAGATTTAATTAAATATAATGCTGTATCTTCTCCTTCACCAACAGTAATTATTTGACCTTCAGCTGCACTTGAATTTTCTTCTGTTAAGAAAGCGTTTGCTAAAGTTAAAGTAGAAAAATGTTTAAGTTTATTATTTTCTAGTGAATTTTCAATTGCAGTTAATAATTCAGCTGTTGTATTACCGAATGGTTTACCATTAAATGTAGATTCTGTACCCCAAGCAATTTGGTTAGCTGATACTGCGAATTTACCATTCGCACCACCTTGTACAAAAATAGGTGCCCCTAAATTAAAACCCGATTCAAAAAGTTTTTCTTGTATAAATGCCATATTATTTTTTTCAATTAAATATATTTATTAAAATTTAACTTTTATAGTTGCGGCATCAACCCAAGCACCACCGGCATAAATATAAATATCGTAATCAGTTGTACAACCATTTAAAGTTAATGTTTGAGTAGAATCTTTTTTCAATGAACTATCTTCTAAGGCTCCAGTATCATTAAAACATTTTAATGTTTTACCTAAGCAAGAAGGTATTGCAAATACTGGTATATTACCCGCAGCAAATGTATAGTTTTTATCGAAAGATCCTGGTACAGAACCACATGTTATATCTTGTATAAATGTTGTACAACCAGATCCTTGTCCATTTGTACCATACATAAATGGTACTTTAGCTTTAGCTGTAAATGTACAAGATTGGCCACCAGTAACTTTAGTTGTTTTTGTAGTACTATTAATTTTACAGCTAAATGTTTCATTTGCTGCACCATCACCATTTGTATTTTTATTAGATTTACAACTAATTGCTGATGAAGCAGTACGGTTTGCCCAAGTAAATGTACCATCTGCAACTGTTACTGAAGGACCATCATTAAAATAATCTCTTTGTTTAACTGTATAAGAAACACCAGTTTGACTAGTTGATGTACCAGAATAAATAACAGTACCAGATTCATTTTTAAATTCGTATGTAAATGTTTTACTTTGAGGATTAGATATTGACGCAGTTAATGTAATATTTGTGTCATTTACAGTTTTCTGAATAGTTCCACCAGTATATGATTTACCTACATAATCAGTGTCACGTAATACATTACCACCACTTGTAGCTACACTTGTTGGATTAACAGAAAATGAACTAAATGTAACTGGAATATCTTCCTGTATTGAAAGTACACCATCTATATTAGTTAATACATAATCATTATTACCAATTTTAAATGTATTTTTTGATGTATCTACACTAGTAAGTGCTTCACCTTTGCCAATATAGTTATCTTCAACATATGATAAAGAAGCATAAGAAGTTAAATCAACTTCAGGAATATCAATATTTTCATTTACATATGTAAATACAAAATCTTTAATATCCTTAGCAGAAGTATGTCCAGTTTTAAATTTATTATCACTGGTTACATACGACATTGGGAAAATAACCTTATCATTTATTGGAGAATAAGAAGATAATTGACTTATTTTTTTATCTGCCATATTATAATTTAATTTTATATATTTATTATATTTAATTATCTAAAAGAATTTTTGCATAATCAAAACCATCTTGTAAAATATAATAATCATATTCTTCTTGATATAATGCTGAATTAATCTCAAACATATTGATTATTATTTTCTTAGGAGGTTGAGTTGTCGTGGTTGTTTTCGGTATATTAATTATACCATTTATAATTATTTTTTGTGCCATTATTTGATTATACGAATAACTTTAATTAAAAATAAATTTTAATGAAAGTAATATATAAACAGATAAACAATGAACCCTATACAAGCATATATTCCTAATTGCTTCATAAAACTTTTTATATGATAAATGAAGTTTTGTCTAGCAGTAATATCAAACACTAATAAATAATTATCTTGATTTTCAGGTCCAACATGTTCAAATGACAAACTTATATAATCATACAATTTTTCAATCCTAAATAAATCTGATATAAGTTGTAACTGACGATATACCCAATGTTTTACATATTCATTACTATTAGTATTATCACCATCAATTTCTATAATAACATTGTTGATATCAAAATTTCCGTTTATATCAATATTAGGATTTATTACTCCATATAACCGTCCAATCCAATCCTTTTTTATATTAATATGTAAATATCGTTTTAATACTAACTTAAATTCATCAGAATATAATGTGTCTGAAATATATAAATAATCCCTTAAATACTCCCACGAACTTTTACATGTATTTATTAGTTTAGAAGTTAATGTTTTATTATAAATTTTTTTTATAAGACGCCCCAATATATTACTCATATAATTAAATAAAATTATTTTTATATATAAAAATATAAATTTTTTCTGACATAATTTGAAATTTTAAAAATAAATACTATATTGATTTTGTAATTTCATAAATAAGAAAAAATTAAAGTAATAAATAATATGAAGAAATTTTCACAAGTATTTGAGGCTGCTAAGCCAAAATTAGATATTCAAGATGACACTATTAATTATATTAGTGTTGCTGAATTAAAGAAATATTTAGAAATTTGCGATAAGTTTATTTCTGATGAAGCAAAAGCTGTTGTAAAATATCTTATTGATAATAACGCTAATTATATTAGTGAATTATCAAATGATACAGATGAAAATGCATTGGCTGCATTTTATAACGCAGGTGTTCCAAAAACAAATGATGAAACATTGAAGGAACTTTATAAGAATATTGGTGTTCTTTATAAAAAGGGTCGTTTGATGGAAATTCCTGTATTTCAAACTAAAGATCAATTTGAAGGCATTATTACAAAAACAGAATCTCCTGATCAAGTAATATTGGATTTGAAGACAGAAGCAGGTCGTAACGAAGTTGCTAAACGTTATACACCGCTTGTACATAAAATGGCTAAACAATTTATGGGTAAAACAAATCTTGATTATGAAGATTTGGTTTCTGCTGGTTTTGCTGGTTTGACATATGCAATGAATTGGTATGGTAAAAAAACAGATAAAAATAATGCAGATTTAGAAACAATTGTAGCTAAAACATTTACACAATTCGCAGCATTTACTATTCGCGGTACTATTTTAAGAGATGTTACTGAAATTTCTCGTACAGTTAGAGTACCATTATCTCAATTAAATGCTGAAAAGAAAGATACAGGTTATATTACAAAAAATAATACTGTTTCCGGTGATAAACCAGTATCTACTAAGGGTGATGAATCTAGCAAATCTTTATTTGATTATGTTGGTTCAACAGATAATGCAACAAGAGGTATTGATAATGAAGATGCAGAAAAACTTTGGAAAGCATTTTTTGCTCAGCTTGAAAAGCATTTTGATAAAACAATGATTGATATTTATTATCATTCACTTGGTTTGAATGGTTATGAAAAAATTAAGAAAAAGGAATTGGCTGATAAATTCGGTGTAGCTAAATCGTCAATCACATATTACCTTTATAAAGTTAATAACTACATTCAAACTGATAAAAAAATGAAAGCCATGATTACAGATATATATGAATTAATGGCAGAATGTAAACAAGATGAAGATATGGATTATGATCCAGAAGAGGGTCTTCACATACAAATAAATAATACTTCTGAAGAATAATAATGAAAAGTTTACAACAATTTATAAATGAAGCATATGAAATGTTTCGATTAAATAGTGTAACTGTCAAATATAATGTAAAACCAGAAAATTTTATTATACAGGCTCCTGAGACTTATCAGGAGTCTGATGTTCAACAATATATTGATGACAAATTGTTAATTGATTTACCAAGTGGCGCAGATTATTCTGAACAATTCTTTGGTAAAAATTACGACAATATTGCTGATGTATATTTTGAATATGATGGTTTTGAACATATTGAAAAGTCTCATGAAAATGGTGTTAATATAGATTTAGAATGGGATTCTAAATATAATACATCAAATGAAGATGAAAAATTAGATTTATTTGAGTTAAAAAATCTTAAATATGTAATTGTATTTGATAGATTCGATATATTAAATGGTAATGACGATAATATTAAAAAAGTATTAGAAGAAATATTCAATGCAACTGTTTCAAATAATGCTAATAAATATCCTATCGAAATTACATTAGATCCAAAAAATATTGAATATTCTAAATAGTAAAAACTATAATAATATATATGGGCAAGGCAAATAAAGAAGAAAGAAAATCTACTTTTAATACTTTTATTACTATGGGTGCAAATAATCATACTAACGTTGAACGTGAAAAGGATGATTTTTATGCGACACCTCCATTAGCTATTAAAGAACTAATTAATAATTTACAGTTATTTAATACTAATATTTGGGAACCATGCTGTGGTATGAATCATATTACAAATATCTTAAGAGAAAAGAATTATAAAGTTCGAACATCAGATATAGTAGATAGAGTAAATGATGGTACAGTAGAAATTATAGATTTTCTTAATTGTAATGAAAAATGGGATGGGGATATTGTAACTAATCCACCTTATAAACTTGCAACAGAATTTGTTTATAAAGCTTTAGATGTTGTAAATACTGGTTGTAAAGTTGCAATGTTTCTTAAACTAACGTTTTTAGAAACTAAGAAACGTAAAGAATTGTTTGAAAAATATCCACCCAAATATGTATATGTTTCATCATCAAGATTAGGTTGTTCCCAAACAGGAGAATTTGATGAAACAGGAAATACAGGTTCGGCAATTGCATATTGCTGGTATATTTGGGAAAAGGGTTATACAGGAGATACAATTTTAAGATGGTTTAATTAAGATAAATATATAATAAATACAATATGAATTTAATGCAAAAAATTTATATTGGTTTATTTGCTATATTATATTTAGCTGTTGCGTTGGTTTCAACAATACATGCTGTTTCGTTCTTTGGTTTAGCTAATAATGATTGGATGGCAGTAATACTTGCTATATCATTTGAATTAGGTCAGGCTGCTGTATTATTTTCTCTTTTAACATCTAAAAATGAAAGAGGTAAAATTATGCCTTGGGTGTTAATGGCGATATTTACATTAGTACAGGTTCTTGGTAATGTTTATAGCTCATATAAACATATTATTACAAGTTCACCTGAAAATTTAAGATTCTTTAAAGAACCTATATTTATATGGACTAATTTACCTGATGATCAAGCAACTGTTATAGTAACATATATAGTTGGTGCTATACTTCCAATTTGTGCATTATTATTAACATCAATGGTAACTAATCAATTCCAAAATCCTCATGATTCAATAATACATTTAGAAGATGAGGATGTTCAAAAAAATGAAGAGTTCAAAAATAATGAACAAGAACAAAACATTGAACACATTGAAGAAAAAATTGAAAATAAAGAAATTGAAAACGAAACAATAGAAGAAAATATTAGTGAAAAACCAATAAAAGAAAGTCGATTTATAAATTCATTTAATAAATAAAAAATGGAAGAACTTAAGTTCTTCCATTTTTTGTTTTATAATTAAAGTAATATTTTAAATCACTTTTGACTTGTACTAGTTGGAGATACTGTGCTTGGTTCAACTGTTGTAAGAGTTGTGGTTGGTTCAGTTGTTGTACCTTTAACTATTACCACGAATGAATGTGATTCATATTCATATTTATCTTGTTGTGTTACCCACATCATTACAGTTGACATTCCAGCTGATTTACCTTTAATTGTAATAGAACCATTAGAGAAGCTTTCACAGCTTACAGCATCACCAGATATTTCATATTTCCACGGTTTACCATTTGCATTCCAAGTATAAGTATATGTTTCACCAACATTTAAATCCATATTATTTAACTCACCTATAGTTGATGTTACAGCAGTTACAGGACTTGTTGTTGGCGTGCTTGGTTCAACTGTTGTAGGACTTGTTGTTGGTTCAGCTGTTGTAGTACTACCCTTAACTATTACCACAAATGAGTATGATTCATATTCATATTGGCTGTCTGTCCATATCATTACAGTTGATTGCCCAGCTGATTTACCTTTAATTGTGATAGAACCATTAGAGAAGCTTTCGCAACTTACAGCATCGCCAGATATATCATATTTCCATCTTTTACCATTTGCATTCCAACTATAAGTATATGTTTGATCAACATTCAAATCCATATTATCTGAACCACCTGGTAATGTTGTTACACCCGTTACAAGAGTTGTTGTTGGAGTTGTTGTATCAGGTAATGGAGTTACTGCGGCTGGAGTTGTTGTAGGAGTTGTAGTATCTGGTTTCGGGGTTGGAGTAGGAGAAACAGAAGAATCACCTGTTGGAGTTACAGTAACAGTAGGAGTAACTGTAGGAGTAGATGAACTACTTGTGCTTGAACTTAAACCAATCATATACAATTTAAAATCAGCTATTTGCTGTTTTAAATTGTTTACTACACTTTTTTCTATAAAATCATCGAATTTCGTTGCGCTAATAATATGTCCAGCAGCATCAGTTTTAATTTTGTATAATGCTTGTGTTGTTATTTCTTTAGCTGTATAGTGATTACCAACTGATGTAACTTTAGTATCTGTATTTGTATCAGGGTTTGCAGGTAATTGTACTTTAATGTCAGTGCCATTTACATTTGCTACTGCTACAGATTTACCCCAAGATAAAATGTTACCAGTATTTTTAACAGTAACACCAGTAATATTACCTGTTGCTTCTGATTTTTTATCTTCAATTGCTTCTTCTATTGTTGTTAACAACTCAGCTGTTGTATTACCAAATTTTTTGCCATTAAAAGTTGAATTATTACCCCATGCAATTTGATTAGCTGCAATTATATATGAGCCATCAGCGCCGCCATCTAAACCTAAAGCAGAAGGAACATTTAAACCTACAGTAAAACCGTTATTAATAATAGTATTTTTATTTATTGTCGCCATTATAAATTATATCATATATATTTTAACTATTATACGTTCCAACCAATTAATTCTTTAAGCTCATTAAATTCTTCTAATAAAGCATTATATTCTGATTTTGAAGCATAATTAGAAAGATTAACACTTGTTGCTTTTGTTATATGACCAGCAGCATCAGTTTTAATTGTATATAAACCTTCTGTTGTTAACGCACTAAAACCAGTTGTTTTATAGTGATTATCGACTGATGTTACTTTGGTATCTGTATTTGTATTAGGATTTGTAGGTAATTTAACGGTAATTGATTGATTATTAATTTTTGCCACTTCAACTGCTATATTCCATTGCAATGTATGGTCAATAGCAGTAACTGTTAATGTTGGCACAGCTGAAGATACTTCCGTAACAACTTCGTCAATTGCATCTTCTATAGCTGTTAATAATTCAGCTGTTGTATTACCAAATTTTTTACCGTTAAAAGTTGAATTATTACCCCACGCGATTTGATTAGCTGCAATTATATATGAACCATCGGCACCGCCATCTAAACCTAAAGCAGAAGGAACATTTAAACCTACAGTAAAACCGTTATTAATAATAGTATTTTTATTTATCGTTGCCATTATAAATTATCTCACATATATTTATGCTAAATGTATAGTTGCGTTAGATTCTAATGTAATTTGTGCATCAGATACATATATATAATATTCAAGACTAGAATTACCGTAAGTTATTGTTTTAGTAGTACTTTGTTTAGTAAATGCTAAGTTACCAATTCCAGTTGCAACCTTTGAAATATTTTTACCTAAAACTTTAGGTATTGCAATATAAGTTACTTTTTTACTTATACCTGCACCAAAAGCTAATGTAGATGGTACACTTCCATATACTATATCTTGAATTAAAGTTTTGTTGGTAAAATTATCAGTACTATATAATACAGGTACTTTAGCTTTAACAGTTACTGTTGCATTAATATTTGATTGCGTTACTGATTTAGTTGTTGTTGATTTATCCTTTTCAGTAAGATATACAGTAAATGTTCTTTCTCCAGTAGTATCTGCAGAATATGTTTTAGCTGCTGCCCATGTTACAGGTATACTGCTAAATGTTTGTGTCGCAACATCTTTCATAATATATGCAGAACCAATAGAAACACTAATAGTTCCATTAAGTGCTGAATATGATGAATCTTGACGTAAATATGATCCAGAACCATCAGATACTGCTAATTTACATTGATTACCTGTTGTATTATTAATATTAATTGTTAATGTTTGAGACGTACTAGTTATATCTATACCATAACTTACGCTAGCTGTAGTACCAACATAATATTCAGCACCGCCGTTTGCTGTTATATTCTTTGATATATCTGATAATGAACATGTTCCAATAGATGCTGCTTTATATGGTGAAAGCGATAATACACCATTAGAAGAAATACCAAGTGTATATTTAGTTCCATCGATTGTTACATAATTTTTTGAACTATCGACAGATACTGTTTGCACAGTCGGTAAATTAGCACGTGTAACAGTTATTTTACCATCCTTTTCAGAAACTGCTGATACATATTGACCTGATTTCGCAGTATCGGTTACGTCTAAATTATTAATCGCGTTAGTTACATAATTTTTAGTTGCGTAATCGTCTAATTTTAAGTCTTCAACTTTAATATCAGTACCGCCAACTTTTACGCCTTGTGCATATATAAAAGATGAATCACCATTAGCAACGAATGCAATTTGACCGTTGTTAATAATATCATTTGTGTGATTATCAAATTCTGTTTTGTCAATTTTCAAAAATAATTTTTCAGATGTGTATTTACCAGGAACAACTGTAGAACCAATTGGACTAGTAGTAGGAGTAGATGTTTGATCTGCCATATTTGATTGTATAAATATATTTTTTAATAAAAATAAAACTATATAACGTGTTGTTAATTAAATGAAATCTTATTAAGTAATGATTCCAATTTATCAGTTAAAGATGCTATTATATTTTGTTTATGTTCTATTTGATCTTTAATATTAATTGATTTGTTTTCAACTTTTGAAATCGTTCTTAATTTTATTTGAGTTGTAGTGCTAGTTACTTTGTTATCTGTATTAAATGCAAATTTATTTTCTAATGTGTTATATTCATTTTCTAAAGTAACTATAGTATTATCAATATTTTCCATAACAGTATAAATGTCTTGTTTAACAGGCATTCTAGTAGTATATGGAGTTGCTGTTGTTGTCGATACAACATTAGGTTCTGGATTATTAAAACTTACTATATTGGTTAAGTTTCTAACTGCATAAGTTGCAACATTTATTTCATCTTGAATTGCTTCAACTTCTTCTATTAAAGCTTGTACAGGTTCTTCTGTTTGTACTGGTGTTGGTGGTACTGGTGATACTGTATCTTTCCATTCTAATAAACTTTCGAGTTCTGCACATCTATCTTTTAATGCATTTATTTCTTCTTGCATTGCTAAAATAGTTTCATTAGTAGAAATAGAACCTTCTAATGTAGTTATTTTTCCTAATAAATATGAGTACATATTAAATGCACCTAATGAGCTTAACGCTAATGAATCAGATACGCTACTTTCAGGATAATAACTATTTGTTAAATCACCAAGTCGTTTCCATTCTAATGTATTACCATCAATTTTTACTAATCTATATACACCATCATTTTTATCATCTCCAGAAACAGATACAATCATACCTTCATATACTAAACTGGTAAATGTATCTTTAGAAAGTAAATATTCATATTTTTCTACGACTGTTCTTGTGTCTAACGGGGCCGATATATTAACTTCAAAATTATTACCAAATGGTACAAGACCTTTAAATTTTAATCCCATATTATTTAACTAATATAATTTATTTTTTTAACGTAATAGTAATTTCTTGTCCATTTGTACCACCACCATTACATTCCCATATATCATATTCTGTATTATCAAATTGAGCATATACATCTGTATCACCTGCCAAATTTATCCAATTTGTTGTATTGCCTGATTTTGTAAATTCTAATAAATCTACATTATATCCACCATTTACGTTAGTGTTAGTTGGATTATAACCTTTCATCACAATTGTTGTATTACTATATACTTTTGGTATATATATTCTATATGGTTGACCACTAGAAGAAGTATCTACATATTTCAAATAAATTTTTGTTGATGTATTTGTAGATAATAATGAATTATGTTCAAATATTGTTTTATTATCCGATACTGCAACACTATCTGGATTACCTCCACTATATTTTATACCAGTATAATATATTGGATATTGTGTAGTAAAAGTTCTAGAACCACTTGTGTTTTGTACACTGCTTACATTTACATTAGTAATTGTTTGTAATGTATATTTAGTATCAGTTTTTTTTCCACCAAGATTACTTCTATCATATACATTAGTAACACCTGTTATACTATATGTTATTTTAGATAGATCTAATGATGTTGATATACTAGCTGTTATTGTACTACCATATTTACAACGAACTTTGTTTGTGTCTGCTGATAATTTAATATTGGAAGCATTATTAGATGTAGTAGGTATAGATGTAAACGTAAATGTTTTACTACCACTAATAGTATCAGTATTACTATTATAAGTATGTTTAATATTATAACTTATTGTTGCTGTCGAATTAGTGTTAGTAAACGCTGGTGTATAAGTTATATTTTTACCTGTTTTGTTTTCAGTTGATCCAACAAAATATCCATAAGTAAAAGTACCTATATTTGAGTTAGTTTTAGAATGAGAACATGCATTAAATGTATAATTCGGTAAATTATATAAATAGCTACCTACCTTTATCAACTGAGTACCTGATATAGATGGAGCATTATTTGTAAAGGTTATTTTTCCATGCGTAACTGATATAGATTTACTCCATAATTCTACACATAATAAGTTTTTAAGTAATGATTGCAAATTAGTCCCAGCAGGAATTACATCATTAGGAAACGTACCCTTTATTTTATCAGCCAATGGACCACCTTCTATAATTATTGATTCTGTTAATAAGGTTTTATCTGACTTAGCGCCATCACCAAAGGATTGTTCTTGTGCATATATATAACTTACATTAGAATCACCACCATCAACAAATCCTATTTGATAACTGTTATTTATATCTGATTTATATTCATTTATATAAGATAATGGCACTTTAACAAATAAACTATCATTATTATATTCTTTCATAAAATTTATGGTTTATATTATTTTTTATTATGTTAACACTGGTGATTTATTGGTTGTTGTACTTTTATGTCCAGTAACTGCACACCAACTTAATTTATTATTTATTGTATTTTGTAAATTAGTACAATTTGTTACGGCGTATTTTCTAACACCATATATAGTTAATGCTGTATCTGCGTCAGTATCTTTACCTATAATAGCAGCATCAGCAGCTTGATATGAACTTATAATTTTACTATCTGCATCTTTATATGAAGCTATAATCTTATCATCTGCATTATTACGAGCATTAACCAATTCAGTATACATTGTAAATGCGCCGTATGCAGATAATCCTATAAGTTTACTATAACTAATTTCAGGAGAATATTGATCAGATAATTTGCCGAATGGAATCCAGGAACTTTCAGAACAAAATATAGGTTTATTTGTTTTTGGATCTATATTTTGTGATGAATTTATACACATGTATGAATTTCCATAATCATCAGTTACAATTAATCCCGTATAAGGTTTAACATCTTCCCAGTTTTTTACTTCATATATATGTGTAATATCTATAACTTTTGTTCTTGAATCAATAGGTTCGTTATTTGTAATATTAAAACCACCGGGAAAACCAAATGAATTTAAATTTCTTACTTTTATATCACTCATTTTTAATAAAATATTATGTTTTTAATTCTGTATTAAAAGTAAATTTAAACTTTACTTTTTCGGTATATTGTTCTCCGGCGCGTACCCATCTTTTATAATCCACATCTTTATATTTAAATATTTCTGTACTACTACCACCTATATAAGGTTCAAATGAACCACCATTTAACATTTTATTATAAATATAAACAGTTACTGTTTTAGATGCAGGATAACCAAACATAGCAAAATTAGAACCAAATTCTGGATTAAATTCAACTTCAATTGAGTTACCACTTGTTAATGGCAATGCTGTATTTGAAGCAGAATCATTTTTACCATTAGTATTAACATTTGAAAAACATCTGTATACACCAACAAATGATAATGATACATTACTAGAATAAATAACATTTTTTGTTGAATAATTATTATAACTCGTAACTGCTGCTACGCCACTAATAAAACCTGTTTTTGCTGAATCATTTTCATCTTTATCTGGCTGCGAACCGTCATTAGCCTTAAGTTTAATATTTGGCATTGCATTTATTGCCGCTTTAAAATTTCCAGATGCATTAGTTGCTCGTGTATCTATTTCTAATTTATTAGTACCTATTTTTGTAATTAAATCATTATTTCGAGAAATAGAACCATTAGAAACAGATAAATTAGAAAAACATCCACTATTAGATATTATATGTATTGAATATGTTATTGTATCTGAGCTACCTGTAACATTTCTCCAAGATAAAGAATATGATGTTCCATTACCAGGAGTATTTTTACCATTAGTACCACCATAAGTAAACCCATAAATCATGTTAGTTACTTCTCTAGTTGTACCATTAAATTTATATTCTTTAACTGGGTTAATCTCTGATAATGTTAATTCTGTTTTATATTCTATTAACATACTGTTGGTTACGGTCGTATTACCATTTTTTAATGTTATTGATGGTGCAGTTATACTAAATGATGGATATCTAGATATATTATTTTCATTATGTGTAGGATATTTTGTTGCAGTAAATAAATATGACAATAACTGCTGAATATTTGTTCCAGCACTTATACTCACAACTCCATAATCATTATAAGAATATTTTTTCTTTAATTTATTTATAATAGCATCATTAGCTAATGGGCCGCCATCAACCATAATGTTTGATGTCAATACAGTTTTTTCTGATAATGCACCATCACCAAATGATTGTTCTTGAGCATAAATATAGCTAACTCTGCCACTTCTGGCAAAGTTATTTGTATCATCAATAAATGCTATTTGTCCATTATTGTTTATACTATTTGTATATCTATTACTTTCTGATAATGGAATTTTTACAAATATTTGTTGATCATTATATTGTGTTGTATAACTACTCATAACTTATTATTTATTTATTATTTTTTATCTAATCTACACCAAGTTAATCTATTAACAAAATATGAATTACTAGATTTTATATCATCTATTAAATCATTTAATAATGCATGTCCAATTAAACCTTCAGTTATATTATCATTTATCATATTATTACTAAGGTCTGCATATGCTATATATTCACCGGTTTTATATGAAAATTTTAATGATAAATCATATTTATATGATTGTATAGGAGTAATATAATGATTATAACCAGATGAAGCATGACGAGGACTCCAATTATTTTCTGTATAAGATAATTTAATATAATCATCGGTATTTAAGCCACCACCGGTAGACAATACACTAACAGTAAAAGAATTATGATAAGTATTCAAAAAATTAACCTTTTGATTAATATCATGAGTTAAACAGTCAATAGAATTATTTATATTAATTATATTAGCATTTATATCTGGTATACCTAAATCATCTTTAACTGTACCATATTCTAATTTATAATTATTACCACCTACAGCTAATAATAAATAACAACTTTGATAATCTTGATGATAACTAGCATCTTCATTATAATCATTTAAGTCAGAATATGCTCCATATTTCCCGTAATTGTAAGAATTATTAATATCCCACATATATTGATATGAGTATATATGTGTTTGATTATCATTATTATCATTTATATCACGCAACTGTGATATTTTTATAGCCTGTATACCATGTATATCTACTAAATAGTTATTTTGAGTATTTTTTTCAGTTGGCATAATTAAAACTAATATTAAATTATAATTTATATATAAAAATAATAATTAAGGGAGTTTTTATTTATTTTTATATAAAATATATTATAATATTAAAATGACTAAAGAAGTTTTAATGCAAGAAGTTAAACGCGTTGCTGATTTATTAAAAGTTAATTATAGTAGCTTAAGCGATGCTGAATTATTTTCTATGGTTACTGGTGTAACAGTAGCTTCTTTTGATGAAGTAACAGAAGATAGACTTGCTTTCTTATATAAATTGATTCCTGGCGGTGCATTTATTGATAGTACAGATGATTCTGCAGTTGATGGCGGAGATGAAGAACCAGTAGTTGATCCTGTTGCAGATGACGATGAACCAACAGTTGCTCCTGTTGCGGATGGTGAAGAACCAGTAGTTGATCCTGTTGCAGATGACGATGAACCAACAGTTGCTCCTGTTGCGGATGGTGAAGAACCAGAAGTAGAACCAGAAGAAGTAGAAGATGATGAAAAATCAGAAGCTACTGTTGAAGAATAATTTATATTAAAAAATTAAAATGTTTCCTGGGTTCGTAACGTTATATAAAGATGAAAATAGTTATGTAAATTTATATTTTTATCCAGGAATATCAGATACTAATGAATTTATTTATAAACCATTAGAACTTGTAAATTATAATTTTGAATATCAAAAAATTTTAAACGATGATTATTCAATTATATATAAATTCGCAAATAAAAATATAAAGTCTATAACTTGTAAGTTAGTGTCTGAAATAGATACAAATAATATTAAATTAAATATTTAAAAAGAAAAAGGAAGAACTTAAGTTCTTCCTTTTATTTTATATTAGTATTTCCAAGTAGATAAATCATCAACTAAACTTTGTAATTTTATAACCATATTAGATAAATATGATACTTGATATGATAAATCTTGATTTATATATTCCTTCAAATCACTTAATACAGTTGTTTTCATTTTAGAATTATATGATGATATTGGAATATACATATCACTATTCAAATATGAGTAACTATTAATTTTATCTAAATTATAAACCTTTTTATCCATTATAGTATAACTTATATATTCTTATATATAAAAATAAATTATTTATTTTCAAGAGCTTCTATTCTTGATACTAAATCTTTAATAATTAATAATAATGATTCATTACCATTATTTGTTTCTACAATAAAATCATCTAATCTACTATTTATAGTATCTAAATCATTATCTAAAACTACTGTACCGCCTTTAGATGGAAAATCATATTGGTATGAATCAGAACCATTTGTAGATAAAATTTGTAAAGGTAATATACTATCTGAGCTGTTTACTGTTCTAACAATAAAACCTTTAGAAGAATTATTATGTAAAACCTTTAATTCACCAGGATCTATAGAATTTGTTATTATTGTTTTATTAGCAATATTAATTTTTGAATTAAAAGTTTTAATACTATTTATTTCCTCATCACGATCTTTATGGAGCTGATTTGATGATTCTTTTAATATAGAATATTCAAATGATATAGCAGGTGAGAAATTATTTACAGATGGATTTAATGATAAAGTGCTTTGAATACCTTGACCTGATGCGCTTAAACAACCAGATATATTTGCAGCTGTTTTTAAACGTAACGTTATATACTTATCAGCAGATTTTGATAAATCATCGATAAATACTATAGCTACAATATCTTTATCTGATATTGATACCCCATTTGCAACTTTTGTCATTTCAAATGTAACCGTAGCGTTTGCTTTAATGCTCATTGGTGTTGTTGAAACAAAAGAAGTTTGCCAAGCATCATTAACTTTTATAAGTACTTTACAATATAAATTTTGTTCTGTAGTAGTAGAATCTCCATATACAGTAAGTTTTTTCAAATTTATATTATCACCTCGTAAACCATAATTATATAAAGAATTATAATAACCACCTAAGTTAGCTTTATTATCATACTGTGTATTTATTACTATATCGCTTTCACCAGTATTTAATGTGTTTTGTATTTCTTCAATTTTACCGTATAAATCAGAATAAATATTTATTGCACCATCTAATCCACGTTCAATCACTGTTAAATAATTTTCACTTGTTTCAACATTATATGTGTGAGTTGTAGAAGTTGATACTCCAGAAGATATAATTAAATTATATATTTCGTTATTTGAATTAATATTACAATAATATCCATATCCATTATTATTAGTTTCTACAATTACATTATTTGCTGTAATAGCATTTATTCTTAAACATGATATATTATTCTTAAATACTGAATTTTCTATATATTCTAACTCAATATGTGAATTATTTGAACCAAAAGTACAATTATTTATTAAATTATAAACTATTATATTTTTACAATTTATGCCGAATACATTATTTATACAGCCATATTCTTTATAATCTTCACTAGTAAATATAATAATATTATTTAAAATTTGAGTACTATCATTATATGTAATATCTATAATATTATTTGAACAAACAGCACTCGGTAAATTTTGTTTAAAAGCTTCTATTGTATAATCTTTTTCGTGATCATTACCTAAATTAAAAGTAAAATAATATTTACCATAATCTTCAGAATAAAATAAAATATTCTTAAAATCATAATGACAAACATTACCTCTATCGTCTTTCATATAATAAATAACACCTTTACCTTCTTCATTTATAACATATCCTGGAGGTAAAGTTGTTGATGTTGTTTCTGTATTAGTTGGAGATGAAGTACCTGTTGTTGTAGTTGAACCTATATTTTTAGGATAATAATCTGCCCATGCAAATCTATCAACATCATTATAAATACTATATTTAATTTCCCAAGCATTTAAATCACAATTTTGAAAATATGTATCTCCTTCATGTTTACAAGCTTTAGCGTTTTCATTAAATTCATTTTCGCTTATAGCTGTAAGAATAATATCAAATTGATGACCTGCAGATCTTGTTTCATTTTGAATAGTAGTAGTTACGTAGTCTGTTATTCTATATGAAGCACCAGGAATTAAACTAGATATATCTTTTAAATAACGTAATTGTTTATATGTAGTTTCTATTAATTGAGAACCTCCGTAGTATTTACCATTTATTAATATAGCTTTACCTTGATTAAGAACATCCTCAGCAAAATAAACAACTGAATTTCTTTGTTGTTTTGCTGTAGTAATAGTATTATTTTTTATAGATACATTTCCATTTATCATAATATATGTTATTATATGAAATTATTTATATATAAAAATAAAAAAGAAGAACCTTTTTATTAAAGATTCTTCCTTTTTAATTATGTATAACTTTGTATTTGTACAAAATATTTATGTTCTCCTCCTAATTTATCTCTAAATACATAAGTATATTCTTTTGCAACGCTATTATAACTATATTCACCTCCTGTTGATTCATATGCAGTAATAACGGATGTTGGAGGAGAAAAAAGAACTATAGTACCACAATCTTCACAGTTAGCAGTTTGTCCATCGCTTGTTTTGAATGTCGCAGAAAAATCAGTGCCTGCAGGTGGATTTGAAGATGTTGTGGTTGTATCTTCAGGTGATGGAGTTGATTGACCTGGGATAGGTGATGTTGTAGTACTTGAACCTGAATCTGGATTTGATGGAGTACTTGGATTTGAACCTGGATTTGAACCTGGATCTGGGTCAGACGTATAAACAGTTAAATTATAAAATGCAGATATGCTTGAATTTTCGGAAAGTACCACAGTAATTTTACAAGAACCAACACTATTTGCAGTTACTAATCCAGTCGTTGCGTTAACGGATGCTATAGTAGTATTATTTGATGACCATTTAACATCTTTAGAATCTGTTGTGTTAGATGGACTTACAATAGAATATAATTGACGTGTTTTACCTTTTTCTAATGTACCGCTAGAAGATACACTACTACCATTTGTAGAAATACCAATTCCAGTTATAGGTATTCTTACAAATTGATATAATGATGCTAATAATGAAAATCTTCTACTCATAATATTAACTAAATTTACTTATGACAGTCATTAATTTATATGAACCAGCAACTTTTACTAATTCTAAATCTATTTCATATATACTATTCGTATCTAATTTGTTTGAACAGTTTGGTGGAAGAATAATTGAATAATTTGCGGTCAAAAATGTAGTTGCTGTAGTTGTAGTAGTTTTAAGAATAATTTTATAATGCGATAATAATAGTGTACCAGGATTAATTGTAATTGATAAATTACTTAAACCAGAAGTACCATTATATATCCATACATCGCCTGGTACCAATGTTAATGAACTTGCTGTAAAACTAGATATTTTAGAATTATTATACGGTCTAATATCTTGTACAGATAAAGTACCATTTGATATAGATATATTACCAGATAAATATGCAAATCCATAATATTTTCCATTAAATATTATTGCATTACCATTTGTTGGAAAATATATAGTATTAGGATTATTTGCTGAATATACATATGATGAACTTACATTATATGAATTATTGAAATTTATAAAATCCATGTTAACTATAAAATATAATTTATTTAAAAATAAAAAGGAGGGAATTAACCCTCCTTAAAAAATTATATTGAGTTAAATATTATAACCAAACAAATTCATCATGACCGTGAGCGAAGCTAACTCTAACTGTATTTTCTTTTAAATCTACAACGTGTCCGCATTTATTTACTTTAATAGATGGTACTTTTAACTCCATTGAAGTACCAGGTATTGCTGTATATGTTGTACTTGTATTGCTGCCGTAAGTTACATCAACAAATGAAGCTAAGTTAATACCATGCACAATATCTGCGTAAGAAAATGTAAGTTTACCATCAGACGAAAGATTAACATGCGTTATTACATTACCACTTGTTCTACCATCAATATATGCTACAATATCACCACGTTTTGCCCCTGTACCTGTTGAATGATGATCATAATTAACTACTGTTTCAGGAACTGTTATTACAAATTGATTATCACTTGAATAAGTTACTTTTGCAATACCAGCACCTTTAATAGCTAATGTATTAAGGACGGCACCATTTTCATTTAAATTTACATACGCGCCATTGTCTGTTGCAGGGCCAAAAGCTGCGCCACTTATTGTATATTTAGTATCTGTTAACGCACCATCAACATATAATTGACCATTAGTATTTTTCTTAATAGTAATATCATCATATTTAACTAAACCGTATGTTGTATCAGTTGTATGAGGAATATTAACATATGCAGTTTGCTTTACGGTAGGATTACCGTTAGTTGTGTAAGTTATCCATAATTGATACTCTTTAACATTATTATTGCCATGATATTCTATAGTTTTAATAGAATTAGCAATACCTTCTGCATAAGAGTTCTTAAATGCTTCTTGAATTTCAGCTAAAGTATCAATATAAGATTTTACTTCTTCTGTATCTAATTCTGCATCACCAAAGAATCTGTCTACAACGCTTTTAAGTTCTTTGAAATCGTCGTAACTAGTTACTTGTGTACCATTAGTAACTGTTATAGTATGACCGCTTGCAGAAAATTCTGGAAGATAATATCCATTATAATTTGTATCTGTTACAGTAATATTTGGTATAGTCGGTAAATTATTTGCAAAATAATCATATTTTGGTATAATTGTATCACCTTCTATTTCGAATGATTTAATGAATTTAACTTTTTCATTAGTATCTTTAGGAGCATATGCTTTAGCTTCAGAATTATCAACAGTTACTAAAGTTTGTAATGTATTATTATATACAGTAATGTTACCGTTTTCTTGTTTAACATAAGTTGTAAATTTTCCATTACCTGTTAATGGTTTTCCATCTAATGCATTTATTCTTGCATCTGTATATGCATAAGAAAGATTGAATGCATAATCTGTATATTCATAAGAACGGTTACGTAGATTAACCCCATATGTAGCTACATATGTAGGTATATTTTCAGATCCTACATAAACGTATGCTGCATCTGTTGTACCATATACTTTACCATTTACAACAATAGAACCGTGTTCATCTGTTGTGAAGTGTACGTGGCCTTGTGTATAATTAGAACCAGTTGCATAAGCAAAACTTTGACTACCAACCAGTCTAATTTGTTTATCTTTTAAATCTGCCATTTTTTTGTAAGTTATATATTTATTTAAATAAAAATAATTTCTCGTGTTGAAATTATATAAAAAGTTTCTATATTTAATATGTATAATAAACTAAATATGAAAGCAAAAGTATTATATAACCTTAAAGATTTTAACGATTGGTTTGCTGATTACCTTGTATTAAACGAAATGCACGGTGTACTTGAACCATCACCGTTACGATACCCTGCAACAGTACATTGGGAACAGGAAGATCCAGGTATCGAATATTCATATTATAAACTATATTATCATTTTACTTATGACCGTTAAGGAACTGATTGAAAAACTTAAAAAATGTCCACAAGATTATGAAGTAACGTTTGAATCTGGTGATGCATACGGGAGTGCTTATGATACATATGTAGATGATATAAATGTAAATAAGAATAAGGAACAAGTTGAATTGATAGAGTTATGACAAAGCTTTGGGTTGCTAAAGACGAAAAGACTAATTATTGTAGATTATTTTTGCATAAACCATATAAAGTATATGATGATTTTTTGAAAAAACATTGTTGGAAAACTCATGATATGATGGGTACTTATATGTGTTTGCCTTCATCAGAATTTACTGATGTAACATATGAAAACTCTCCAAGACAGGTTGAACTTAATTATGTAATGAACGGACTATGACAAATAATTTTGATTTATATAAAGAATTTATTTCCGAGAAGTTTGCAAGTACAACACTTCCTGAAGATGATTCATACTTCGTTATTGAATTGATGAGACGAGGTAAGGATAATCCTGATATGCCTGCTGCAAATTATCATTTCAAGAATTATTATATTCGTAAGCCTGAAGATTTGGGCAAATATAAACAGGAAATAATTCATTTATGTTGTATGTTTAGAATGAGAGCGTATGCCTCTGTAAACATTAAATCATTCAAACAGGTATCGCTTGATACAATGGCAGAATTAGCAAGACGTATTGCAAATAATGATTATAAGAAAAATTATGCAGTATTTGAATCTTGTTCTGGTTCGTATTGTCATTCAGACGATAAACAATGGGTTGTTGACTTGGATGATTGTAAAATTGGGGATGAATATGTTTATGTAATTGAAGATTATATTAAAAATTGCGAACCTGTTGGTGTAGATAAAATTATTACAAGAATACCAACTCGTTCTGGAGTACATTTAATTACTAAACCATTTAATAGAAAACAGTTTATTGACAGGTGTAAATATCTTAGATTTGGTGAAACACCTGATATAAAGAAAAATCATTTGACATTGTTATATGAAAACCTTTGATAAAGAATGTTATGTAATGTTTCCAGAACAATATAATGGAAATATAAAAATTTATAAGGGATATCCAGAAATATTGTTTGAAGAACATAAAAAAGATTATACATATTATAGATTCAAATTTAAGAACTGTGAGTTTGATATATGTATAATGGATAATAATCCAAATGAAGTACAGCAAAGAATTGCTTATATAGAAACTTCTAATGTAGTTGGTGAAAATAAAATTATATTTTCTCTTTCTAAAGATAATATATTAGCTTATTATGAAAATCAATTACATAGTATTAAACATATATTAGATATAAGAAAAACACAACTAGAAGAATCATTTAAGGCAATAGAAAATCAAAAACATATATTATATACTAATCCAAATAGTTTATTTATAGATTATGAAAACGCCAGTACAAATATTTGAAAATTTTTGGAAGAATCCAAGATATGAATATTGTTATATAATGATAGATATTCATAATACTATATTTAAACCATCATTTGATAAACCAGAGGAATTTGATTATTTCCCTTGGGCTAAGCAATGTTTGCAAGAATTAAGTAAAAATCCAAAGGTTAAATTAATTCTTTGGAGTGGATGTTATCCTGATAAATTTGAAATGTATATTAAACATTTTTGGGAAAATGACATAAATTTTGATTATGTTAATGAAAATCCTGAATGCAAAAATTCTTCTTATGCTTGTTTAGATAAGAAATTTTATTTTGATATTGGATTAGATGATAGGTTTGGGTTTGAAGGAAATACCGATTGGAGAGAATTATATCCAGCGATAATAAAAAAAAATTTAAAATAATTTAATTTTTTATTGAAATTTTTTTAATGTATAGTCTATATTATTATATGATATAGATAAATTAACTGTGTAAAAATCTCAGTGAAATTATAGAGGCAACTTTATATAAATATATGAGATTAAATTAACAGTGGGTAGACAAGCAGTAATTAAATTAAATAAAACTTCAGAAAAATCATTACAATCGTTCTTTAAAAAAATAGAAGATTATGTATTATGTGATTTTGAAAGTTTTAAAAATAAATTTTTAGAAATCGTTACAAAGGATGTCAAATTGCTTAAAGATTGTTCAGAAAGGGCAATTGTTGATTTTTATGAGCAAATTGGAAAAGAATTACTTTCAACTTATCCTGAAATTACAGATGATTTTTGGAATAAGTTAACTTCAAGAACAAGAACAAAGTTAGCTAAAAAATATACATCTAATAAAACATTTGATAATAATATTGATATATATTTTAATGAAGTAAAACGTGAATATATATTACATCCGCAAGGTGAATCAGATGATTTAGAATTTTGCTATGAAAATAGAGATGTATTTATTAAAAACAACTTAAAATTGGTTGTAGAATGCGCAAGACGATACCAAAATCTTGGATTACCATTAGAAGATCTAATACAAATTGGTAATGTTGGTTTGTTAACAGCTTTTGATAAATTTGACACCGAACGTGCAAATTTACGTTTTTACATTATTAAAGATATTGAAAAATTTGAAAAGGAAGAATTTACATATGAAGAATCTATTAATTTAATTAAACAAAATTTTAAGTATACTAAATTATTAGAGTCTACATTAAATAAAATTCCTAAAGATGGTTTTAAGTCAAAAGAAGATTTTATAAATTGGACTAATACTAATGTCAAAAAGGCATCATTCGCATCTATATCTTTTATTTGGATTAGAGCAATGATTATTATAGAATTAAACAAATATTCTAAAATCATTAGAGTACCTAAAGTTACAGAAAAGAAAGATGAAGATAATCCAGAAACTAATTTAAATATAGATTTAGATAATGAAGAAGAAGGTAATAAATTATCAATAATAAGATTAGATTCTATAAATCCTCAAACAGAAGATAATTATTTTGATAATGTAATATCTGATAATGCAATGGATGAGTTTCTTGTTGAAGATGAATATATGGAAACAATGGAACGTCAAACATCATTTAAGTTAGTTGTTGAAAAAGCTATGGCAAATCTTCCTTTATTAGATAAACGTATCATTATGAAACGATATGGAATAGATTTACCATATCAATTATCTATTAATGAAATAGCTGAAAATGAAGGGCTAACCCCAAATAAAGTTAAGTATATTATATTAAACGCGCAAAAACAAATAGTAAATAATATATCTCCTCAAGATAAGCAAACAATTATAGAAATGTTAAAATAATGTTAAAAGAATTAGGAGATTTATTTTTTGTTATACTATTTATTTTAGGAATTTTACTATTATCAATTGGTGTATTATTTCTTTTAATAATTATTTCACCAATTTTTATATGTATATTTTTACTTTTTGTTTGTGAAAAAATATATGGAAAAATAAGTGGGTAGGAATTAATTCCTACCCATTTGAATTATATATAATCATATAACTATATTATAAATAATTTAATATTTAATTGAAAATGGAAAATAGAAAAACTGGACAAACAACAAGACAAATAAATATGTATATTAAAGATATGATTGACAATCCAGGACAATTATATCAAATTGTAGATCATTATAACGATGTACATAATAATTCTATAATGGTTAAACGTATTGAGCATCGATTACAACATGAATATCCTAATATGATTGATGTATATCATACAATGGATAATTATGGTGTCACCGCAACTGGTAGAAATACAATGTGTGTAAGATATTCTCCTTATGTTTTGTTGGATAGAGATATTTTTATTGGACGCGTGGTTGATGAAGTTGTTGAAAATTTGTTTAACAATATAAATAAGCCAGTTAATGTATTAGAAAGTACTCAACATGTATATAAAGATAATCCAAAAATGTTATTTCCGACATTAAATAATGATTTTTGTGATAAAGTAATTAGACATACGTTAGATAGACTTAAATATGAACACTACATTACAAATATAGATAATCTTTTATCTTCGGAATATAATGTGTCGAAAGAATCACTTATTTCACAAGATAATCGATATTTTGTAATGACATTATATTCTCCTGATTTTTTAGAAGCTAAATTAAGTCTTAAAGTAGATGTTGATAATTTGGATGTATTTAAAGATGCATATAAGGAATATAACGCAGTAATTGATAATTGTGTTACAAAAGATATTTCAGATGCAAGTAGTAATGATTGGATTAAACTTTCTTCAGATGGACATTTAATGAGCAATATTAGTAGTAACATTTGTACGGTATCTATTGATACTGATTGTTGTAATTCTGCAATAGATAAATTTGACGAACTTGAAAAGATGGTTGAAGAATTGAAGAATAAAGATAAGTATAAAATGCCCGATGTAAAGACTAAATATGATGAATTTAATCTATTCAAGTAATATATAAAAGGTTATCTATTAAGGTAACCTTTGAATTTTTTAAAAAAGTTTCTATATTGTAATTGTAAAATAAATTTAATTTGAAATAGATGGCAAAGAAATCAATCGAAGAAAAGTACAAAGAAATGGATGAGATTTCTCATATCCTTCAACGACCGGGTATGTATGTTGGTTCTGTTAAGGAAGAAGAATCTCAAATGTTTATATATGATACGGAAGAATGTGTAATGAAACAAAAGGATGTTACATATATTCCTGCTATGTTAAAGATTGTCGATGAGGTTATATCAAACTCATGCGATGAGTTTCGTCGCAAGGATAATATGGGTTTGACTGAACTTATTGTTGATCTTGTACCCACCCACGGTAAAGTTACTGTTAGAGATAATGGTGGTATTCCTGTTGTAAAACATAAGGAGGCTGGGTGTTATTTGCCTGAATTTATTTTTGGTCGTCTTCGTACATCATCAAACTATGACGATACCGAGGATCGTTCTGTGGTTGGTACAAACGGCGTTGGAAGTTCCATCGCAAATTGTTTCTCAAAATCATATAAGGTAACAACCGCAGATAGAAAGAATGTTGTTACAATTGAATGGGAAAACAATATGAGAGATTGTATTGATCATGGTACACCAAAACCTTGTTCACAACATTATACACAAACAGAGTTTATTGTTGACTTCGATAAGTTCAATATTAAAAAGAAGTGTTTTAGTGATGACTTTGTCAATATCATTCATAAGCGTTGTATTGATGCGGCAGCAGCAAATCCTGGTTTGACGGTTCATTTCCAAACAAATGGTTATTCACAAAAATGGAAGTTCAAATCGTTTGATGAGTATATTGATTTGTATAGAGAATATTTGAATACACAAGATAAGATTTTATTTAAGAACTCATTGTGTAATGCAATTATCTTCCCGGATTCAAATGTAGATATTGGTTTTGTTAATGGCGCTGAGTGTTCAAAGGGTACACATATTCGTGCTTTAAGAAATGAAATTAACAATACAATCGTTGAGTTCCTTTCAAAGAAGGATAAAATGAAGGATTTGACTACTCGTGGCGTTGATGGTCGTTATTCAATCTTTATGAATATCAATGTATCAAATCCTGCTTACGATAGTCAAACAAAGGAATGTCTTACTACACCTGTTGATATGTTTAGTAAAGATCCTAAAACAAAATGGTCGGTTGATGAGAAGTTCTTAAAAGGTATTTGTAAATCTGAAATCGTTGAACTTGTACGAGATTGGTATAAGAAAAAGAATGCTGCCGACGAGGAAAAGAAAATTCGTAAATTGTCTCGTGAGGCAAATAAGGATTTGAAACGTCCTGATAAGTACATCAAATGTTCAAGTAAACGAAAGGCAGAACGAGAACTGTGGATATTTGAGGGAGATTCAGCTGCTGCAGGTTTTAGAGCTGGTCGTAAACCAGAAACACAAGCAGGTTATTTGATGCGAGGTGTACCTTTGAATTGTTATGGAATGTCAGGTGTTCAAATTTTGAAGAATGAAGTATTCTCCGATTTGGTAAGCATTCTTGGTTTGAAGTGGGGTAAAGAATTTAAGCTTGAAGATTTGAATTTTAGTAAGATTGTTATTTCATCAGATGCCGATGTTGATGGTGATAAGATTGCTGCATTGCTTTTGGTATTTGCAAACAATTGGCCTGAATTATTCTCACATAATATTGTATGTAGAAGTATATCTCCAATTATTATTGCATCAAAGGGTAAGGATGAACAAAAGTTCTATACAATGGATGATTATGTTGCAAATGAAAAGAAACTTAAAGGATATACAATTAAATATTGTAAGGGTCTTTCAGGTTTGAATCAGAAGCAAACAAGAGAAATGTATCATGAACCTCGTTATCAATATTTTAAGAAAGATACTAATTGTGAAGTTATAATGAAAAATTGGTTTGATAAAGATATGGCTGATGAACGTAAAAGAATGCTTGGTGAATAATCAAGTATTCTTTACTGTATTTGAATTTTTATAAAAAATTGCTATATTATAATATCATAATATAATAGTAGAATATGACAAAAGAAAAGATTGTACAAAGAAGTATTTCGGATTTTTTGAATAAAGAATATAAGAACTATGCATTATCTGTAATTGAGGAACGTGCAATTCCATCTATTGTAGATGGTTTTAAGCCAACTGCCCGAAAGGTTATGCATGGTTCGCTTGCGGGTGATTTGAAATCCGGTAAATTGCAAAAACTATTGGTACTAACCGGTGATACATTTAAGCATTCACTTTATGCACATGGTGATGCTTCACTTGCTGGTGTAGCAACAGGTCTTGCGCAAGATTTTAATGATAATCTTCCACCTTTGTTTGGTGAAGGCCAATTTGGTTCATTACGTTCTCCAGTTCCTGGTTCACCTCGTTATCTATATATCAAACATTCAGATTATATGAATATGATATACAAGACCGATTATGATTTGTTGGATTTTGTATTTGAGGAAGGCCAATATGTTGAACCAAAATATTATCTTCCAATTATACCGACAGTATTGACAAAACAAAATATTGGTTTGGCTGTGGGTTATTCAATGCATAATCTTTCATATAATCCAATAAATATTATTGATGCTTGTCTTGAAGTTATTAATTCAAGAGAAAATACTAAGCAAAAAATTAAAACACAAGTGTACCCTTATGTTAAGGGTATTAAAAGCTCAAATTGGAAATATGAACAATGTAATGATGGAAATTATCATTGGGTAAATTATGGTGAATGGAAGTATAATAAGTCTAAAGACCAAATGACTATTACAGATCTTCCATATGATATGACATACGAGGATTTTGAAAAACTTCTTTGTAAACTTGAGGAAAAGGAAACAATCAAAGATTGGAAGAATGTTTCAACAGACGGTAATATTGAATATGTAATTACATTCCCAAAGAAATATCTTGAAAAGAAACTTAAGAAGGGTGAAGATAGTTTATCATTACCAAATATGTTTAAGCTGATTAAACAGGTACCTGATGATTTGCTATGGTTGCTTGATGAGGATGAGAAGCTAAAGTATTATAATAGTTGTTATGAAGTAATTGAATATTTCGTTAAGTTCCGTCTAACTAAATACGTTGATAGAAAGAAACGATTGGTTAAGGTTCTTGAACAACGATATAAAGAAAATTGTGACCTTGTTAAGTTTATTGAATTGATTTGTAATGGTAAATTGAAGATTAGAAATCGTTCAAAGAAGGATATTAAGATTGATATGGATAATTTCAAGTTGCCAATGTCACTTGTATCAACAGTACCATTTTCAAAATGCACTATTGAAGAACGAGATGAATTGCTGAAACAAAATGAAGAAATTAAAAGCGAGCTTGAATATATTCGTAATACTACAGAAAAGCAAATGTATATAAACGATTTGAATACTTTGCGTAAATCATTAGAAAAGGATTTTAAATAATATAAGGGAACTACTAAGTAGTTCCTTTTTATTTTTATATATAAATAATTAGTATTACAAATAAAATGCAAAAATTAGTAGAATATAGTAATTATACATCAAATTCAGATCCAAATTATGGAATATATATTTCAAATAGTATTACATATTATGGGGATTTTAATAAAATAGATAATGCATACTATTATAACTATGATGAATTCAATAAAGAAAAAAATATTGATGTAAGTAGTTATGTAAATGATATGTTGTTTAATGAATTTTCTACAAATGAAGATTTTTTTAGCTATATGTTTAATAGTTATGTATTTATAACAGATTCATTAAATACTGAACATTTAAATAGAACATTCGATTATTATACTGTAACATATAATTTTTTACGATATAATTATCTATCAAAAGCTAATAGAAATGAAGAATATAATAACTATATTGATTTTACATATATTATAGATAACTATAATTATGAATATGATACATCATATAGTAATTATTGTAATTATCTTCAATTATGGGATAACCATACAAAAGATACACCAATTACACCTTTTTATATTAAGATATTAAATAATCCTAATAAGGATAATATTACATTAAAAATAAATACAACATCTATAAATAATGGTATATTTGAATGTAAAATAGATAATAACCAAAATTTCTTTCCAACAGAATATAAAGTTATAAGTTTTAATGATGTATGCTATATAAAAAATTTATATTTTGATTATACTGCACATAATTATGATAGCCAATTATTTAGTATACAAAATAATAAAAACTTAAAATATGAAATAGGTGGTAATATATTATCATTATTAAATGAAGATAAATTAGGCATAACATCATATAATGAAATAGGTAATAGTGATAAAATAATATTAACTTATTTTAGAAATATGTTTTTGAACGATAGTTATTTGTATAGTGCAGATAAATTATATATTCCGTTAATTGAAGTTAATTCGTATATGTATGATGGTATGTTTTCTGGATGTACAAATTTAACTTATGGCCCAACATTATTATTTCAAAATATAAACAATTATACTTGTAATAAAATGTTTTCTGGATGTAAAAATTTATCATATTTAGCATTATTAACATATAATTATGCTATTTATGATATTGATGATAATAATGCTAATACAGTTATAATAAATGATATAGCTTCTTATTCACATATGTTTGATAATTGGTTACCTGAAAAATTAAACAATAAGTTAAATCTAACATTAAATAGCAATATTAAAAAACATTGTCATTATTCTTCTTATAATTATGTTAATTATTTACTAAATAATGCAGATAAAGACAATATAAATATTTTATATATTTAATATTTTTATTTTTAATTATAATAAATTACAATTTAATAAAATGAATAATTACGAATTTATAAATTATATAAATGCTAAATTGGTTTGTGAAAATATTTCTAAACCTAATTATAATTATTTTGTGAATATTGGCCCATTATTTGGATATACTGATGAATGTAGTTTATATTTAATATTAAACGATAAACTTAAAGAAGACTATGAAGGTCATGAAGTTTATACTTTATTAAATTCACTTGATAAAGATAATTGGTTTGAAATATTATATAATGGATTAGACACATATAAGCCAGGTGAAGATTATAAGTTTAGTGAGTCTTTATATAACAAAATTCAACAAGAAATAAACAATAAAAACAATATTACAAGTCAATCTCCAACATTTAATAACAATATATATGATGAACAAATAGATGCTATAGTTAGTTGTAATGTAGATATTGCTACTGATGAAGTTTATAATGCAAAAGAATATGAATTAAATATTAATTTTGAAAATACTAATAATTGTGTTGGCTATATTACTTTTGAAATATTAGATACTGCTATAATAACAGATAACGCAAATAATAGAGTATTAGTTGAATCTAATTATCTTACCAAAAATAACGAAAATGGTATGATATTACATAATGGATTAAAATATAATTACAATATATTATTTACTTTACCAGGTATATATAACTATCAAATAAAAGTATTTAATTCTATTACACATGAAGTTATTGGTTATAAATATGGAGAAATTAATGTGTTAGATAATGGTAATAAAGAAAATTATGTATTATCTGATTATATATATTATAGTGAAGAATATGGTATTGAACCAAATACTGTAGATTGGAGCAGAATGACTCATGATTCTAATACGTCATTAGTCAATATTGAATATTATGAAAAATTAAATAAAATAAATAATTC
>JAEIGA010000685.1_pt1 | contig 50198 bp, 31 predicted proteins | sample 9270691 | NCBI WGS metagenome assembly JAEIGA01 (sample SAMN17057246, study PRJNA624740) | gut metagenome | biome: biome; isolation source: fecal sample | host: Bos grunniens | place: China: Xizang | collected 2019 | reverse complement strand
CAAGACCGATTTCTTTGTAAGATACCATAACAATTAAACTATAATTTATATAAAATTCTTTCGTAAACGCGAAATCTTGGCAAAAATAACTAATTTTGCTGAATATTAAAAAAGAATCTTCAATAACAATGAGCAACAAGGTCATAATCTTCTCTGCTCCATCAGGGGCGGGCAAAAGCACCATCGTAAATCATATTCTGGGTCTCCATCCGGAGCTTGAGTTCTCTATTTCAGCAACTTCCAGGGCCCCTCGCGGCCAGGAGAAGCACGGAGTTGAATACTACTTCTTCTCTGCAGACGAATTCAGGCAGATGATTGCTCAGGATATGTTCGTGGAGCATGAGGAAGTATATCCAGGTTCATTTTACGGAACACTGAAATCAGAAGTGGAGCGTATATGGGCCAAGGGACATACAATCGTGTTTGATATTGATGTCCAGGGAGGAGTGAACCTCAAGAGAATCTTCAAAGAGCAGGCCTTCTCAATCCTGATACAGGCGCCGTCAGTAGAGGTACTCCGCAAAAGGCTTGTCGGCAGAGGGACAGACACAGCAGAAGCAATCGAAAAGCGTGTCGCGAAGGCAACATCCGAAATGGAATTCGCAGCAGGAAAATTCGACCATGTCCTGGTAAACGACGACCTTCAGACAGCCTTCGCAGAAGCAGAAGACATTGTAGGACAATTCCTTCACAAATAATGAATATAGCAATCTACAGCGGTTCATTCAACCCATTGCACATCGGCCATCTTGCAATCATCAGACACATGATCGAGGTGGCCGGTTTTGACATGGTATATCTGATAGTATCCCCAAAAAATCCATTAAAGGACAACATCAGCAGCTCCACCGGCCCGGAAAGATATAAGGCAGCCGTGGAAGCTGTCAGCCGCCACTTCGGACAATCGAAAGTAAAGGTAGATGACATCGAGTTGAACATGCCGGAGCCGCATTACACTATCCGCACCCTCCAGGCCCTGAAGCAACGCGAACCATCAAACGCCTTCACCTTTGTAATGGGAGCGGACTCTCTTGCAGATATCCGAAGATGGAAGGATTACCAGAACCTCCTATCGGTATTCGGAACTGCCGTCTTCCCACGTAAAGGACATAACCTGAAAAAGATAAGGCAGGACCTTCTAGAAGAAAATCCTGCCTATAAGATAGACATTCTTGATGCAGAGATGGTGGACATGTCATCGACACAGATCCGTGAATACATATCTAAAGGAGAAGATATCTCTGCAATGCTGATGTAACAGTCTTCCGGACTACTTCACAAGTTCAGTAGCCTTTGCAAGAGCCGGAACTATATGAGGGAAAATGTTTTCCTGTCCGATTTCCTTATCGACACCGAATTTCACGAGTGTGGCGTGAACGGTCTCTGTAACGCCTGAAAGAATTACTGTTACTCCCCTCTTGCGCGTACGTTCGCATAGGTTGCGAAGATTGTTCACTCCCGTAGAATCTATAAACGGAACCTTACGCATACGGATGATACGGACCTTTGTACCCGATTTCTTCATCTTCTCCAGTTCCTCAAAGCGGCTGGCAAGTCCGAAGAAGAACGGACCGTCAATCTCATATACCTCAACCCCATCAGGTATATCGAGTCTGTCAGTGTTTTCCATTGCGGCAGCCTCGTCATCCTCAGTAGCGGCAACCTTCTGTCCCTCAAGAACAGAAATATGCGATGTTTCCATGACACGACGAACGAAAAGCACAATAGCAAGTACAACACCTACTTCGATAGCCACAGTGAGATCCACGATAACGGTGAGGAAGAAGGTCAGCAGGAGCACAGCAACATCAGACTTGTCACCTCTAAGCAGATACTTGAAAGTTTTCCACTCACTCATATTATATGCCACCTGTACAAGGATTGCCGCAAGACACGAAAGCGGAATATATACTGCATATGGCATAAGGAACAGATATATAAGCAACAGCACTCCTGCATGAACTATACCCGTCACAGGAGTCTTACCACCGTTATTGATGCTCGCCATAGTCCTGGCAAGAGCTCCGGTAGCAGGAATACCACCAAAAAGAGGGGTCACAATATTAGCGATACCCTGACCGATAAGTTCCGTATTCGCATGATGTCTCTTACCGGTGGCACCGTCGGCGACCATAGCTGCAAGAAGAGACTCGATTGCACAAAGAATTGCAATGGTAAATGCAGGAGAGACAAGTCCCTTGATAGTCTCGAAATCGAACTTAGGAGCTACAGGCTTAGGCATTGGAAGGCCGTCGGCAAGTTCAGGGAACTTCGATCCGATAGTAGCGAGCTCTACACCGGCAAACTTGCTGAGCAGCACAGACACTGCAGTACCGACGATAAGAGCTATCAAGGAGCCAGGCACCTTCTTTGTAACCTTACCCCAGCTGAAGCATATCACAAGACATAACATGCTCATTGCAAGTTCCACCCAGTTTATGCTGCCAAGATTCTGGAAATAGCATGCCCACTGAGGAATAAACCCGGCCGGAACCTCCAGGTCAAGAGGCAGTCCGAAGAAATCCTTCATCTGAGTGGAAAAGATTGTCAGCGCAATACCACTAGTGAATCCCACGACTATAGGATAAGGAATGAATTTGAATATCACTCCCATTTTGAATACTCCCATAAGCACCAGGAATACACCAGCCATAATAGTGGCGAGAATCAATCCCTGCATGCCGTACTGTCCCACAATACCGGCGACAATCACAATGAATGCACCGGTAGGACCTCCTATCAGGAAGTTCGAACCGCCGAAAAACGAAATCAGGAATCCGGCTACAATTGCCGTAATAAGTCCCTGTTGAGGAGTTACGCCACTGGCGATACCGAAAGCGATGGCAAGCGGAAGCGCAATGATACCGACAATGATGCCGGCGATCAAGTCTGATGAGAAGGTCTTGCCATCATACCCACCCTTCTTGAACAGCCCGAACAGTTTGGGCTGAAATACTTCTTTCAGGTTAAAGTTCATGATGATAAAAAATTACACTACTAATATATAATTGCTATTCGCTCATATAAGCTTCAAAACGTTTGGCTGAGTTAAGCTCGGCTTCCTTTGTGGAGGCAGCCACGACCTTGGTAGTGATCTTGGCCGTCGGCTTCGATATGATGCGAACCATATCCTCTGTCTTCTCCACCTTGGCAAATGACTTGGACGTATAGAACATTCCGGCCCCTATCGGAATTGGATTCTGTGAAACATCTGCAGGGTGTATGCCCCAGACGCTTATATATCCGTCAGCATACGTAACGCGCTGACCTTGATGATAGTTGACACCTGTCAGAAACTGTACTTTCTTTCCGGAAAGTTCTTTCGCAGTGATTACAGCGATTCTCTTCTTTGCAGACATATCTATTCTTATCGACACATCTACAGTATCATTTATATAAGGAACACCGTATGCTATAATCTCAGCAAAGGACCCGTCCTTTTTATCCCCCACTCTGGCAGTACGTCCCTTGGTAGCCACGAGCTTCACTTCCTTCTCACCATCCCATAGAGCGATGCCACCGAGTCCGACTGTCTTTCCTACACGGTATTCATCACATCCTGCGCCATTCTCATCCTGCTGCTGCTCCGTAGGATACCATAAATAATGCTGCAACTCCATTCCCCTGCCACTCTTGGAATACACATCAATTGCGCCGCTATCATTAAAATACAGGCGCAAGGCCATGTGACTATTTTCCACAGCAGGACCATGATGTCCGACCTTCTTATACTGATTTGCAGTCTCTGAAACGATTTCATCTACCTGAAGCGAATCACTTCTCCAAAAGAGACTATGCGCCGTCTGGGCAGATGCACTGAAATATAAGAGGAGTATCAGGGTTGAAATAAGAAGTCTTTTCATAATCATTGTGCTTTTTCAAAAAAAGAGAAATGTACATTACCGTATTTCCTTTCCTTCACAAAATACGGATGTGACTCAAAATTATATTCCTCCGGATGCTCCAGAATCAGATATGCTCCCGGATGAAGGATATCCCTTTCAAAGACCTTATCAGGAATGGATGCCAGTCCTTCCAGGGCATAAGGAGGATCTGCAAAAATTATATCGAATTTTTCACGGCATATTTCCAGAAATTCGAACACATTATGGCGCACCACTGTAAGATTACGCATACCGAACTTCTCAGCCTGCGACTTAATGAAAGAAGCATGCATCGGAAGCATCTCCACGCAATAGACCATAGATGCCCCACGAGAAGCGAACTCATATGAAATAGCCCCTGTGCCTCCGAACAGATCAAGAACCTGAAGTCCGTCCATTTCATATTCGTTGTTAAGAATATTAAATAACCCCTCTTTGGCAAAGTCTGTCGTAGGACGTGCCTTGTAGCCATTAGGAGGCAGGATAGTCTTGCCTTTGAGTTTTCCACCTATAATCCTCATGTCGCGTTATTATTAAAGATGTTCGACACTACGGAAATATCTGTAAAGAGAAAGTTCCTGATCCTGATCAAGAGGAGTCCTGAAACAGATAGTCGAAACTTCCGGATTAAGCTGAAGCTTCTTCAATGCGAGGAATATGAAATATTCCGCAGTTGTAAAATCAGGGGCCCGGAAAGAATTGCACAACAGAAGAGTCTTTCCCTGGGCAATGACAAGATACAGATAGCCATCCATATATGATGCCACTATCTTGTTATACTCAGCCACGTCCCTAAGATCGCGAAGCATAAAATATAGTTCAGGAAGAGGCTTGACTCTGCTTCCGTCAGCTCGGAGAACTGTCTCGGAAATGACTTTAGACAAAGTCTCCCCTATCGTATTGGAATAGACCAGAACTGCCGCCTGATCCGGCACCGCCACAAAATCAACAGAATCCTCATCCTTCAAAGCAGTCACCTCAGCAAGGAGTCTGCGTGAAGCCTCAGCAGAATGAAACTGGGAAGGGACAAGAGTGCACTTGGGCGTAAAGACAGAAATCTCCACATTATCATACCTTCGCTGAAGCTCCGGTGAAGTGAAGATTCTATCAGATGTCATCCAACCTGACGACATCTCCTGAGAGTCGGCCTGTATTTTAAAAGAATATCCACTCAAGCCGACTTGAATGGATATCCCGTTTGGTTTATTGGTCATGTTTTACTCCCAGTTACCGGCGTTGTTGTTTGGAGCTGTAATGCTGCCGACCTGGAGTCCCTTGTAACGTCCCTGATCCTCTCTCTCAGCATCGAGGTTGATCCTAAGCTGATTGTTGAGACCTCTGAGAAGAGACTTATAAGGCATTGAAGCCTCAAAAAGAGGAACCTTGACACCAGACACAGTCTTGATTGTCGAAGCCATGATGACAGAATCTCCACAGAAAGGAATAAGTGCGAGAGAGTCTACAACAAAATCCGGCCTGTCATTAAATAGGGTATCCTTGACTGCAATCTCGGTTGTAACCTGGAACACGAGATTAGTCTCACCTGCATTATAGAGCTCACTGAGCTTCTGATTGAGCTTCTCACCCTTGAGATAACGATACTTTCTCTTGATCTTCTCTGTATGAGCCATTGCAAGAGAGTCATCCTTCGAACCGACCTGCATCACAATCTTCATCTTTCCTTCATTATAGAAAAGTTTAAGTGAATCGATTGTAGAAGAATACTTACCGTTTACATTCTTGAAAGCTACCTGAAGATCACGGATATCCTTAAGTCTCTGAACTGCAACGCTCTCACGATAAGCCTTGTGTTTATTGAAGTCCACAGGCTCCATGACACTCTCTACGATTGCATATGTAAGGCCTACAATGGCCAGCGGCAAAATGAAATAGGTAAAAACCTTTTTTACTATTGAACCCATTATTGTTGTGTTTTTATTTGCTTCATAATCCTCCCCATCAGGGAGAAAGTCTCAAAAATGCCGGACAAAGTTATGAAATTGATTTATCAAATGCAATATAATTTGTAATTTTGCAGGCGAAACTTAGATAATTCATGAAAGACATCGACTCAGCACATATACTCAGACTGGAAGACATGCTGACAAAGGCCTCCAATATTGTGGTAACGACCCACATGAAGCCTGACGGAGACGCCATGGGCAGCAGTCTAGCCATGTACCATTACCTCAAGGCAATCGGCAAGGACTGCCGCATAATCCTTTCGGACCCGAATCCTCCCACACTTGATTTCCTTTTAGACGAAAATACCCGAAAAGACCTTATCATATACGAGGCATACCCTATAAGCGCTGCTTCCGCCATAAAGGACAGTGACCTGATCATATGTTTGGATTTCAATGCTTTCCACAGGACCGACACTCTGGAGCCGCTCCTTTCCGAAGCGGTCCATCCTAAAATCCTGATAGACCACCATCTGTCACCTGACTCAGGACGGTTCTCATTGGTATTCTCAGAAACCGAGGTCTCCTCAGCAAGCGAACTTCTATTCCACATCCTGATGCACACGGACAATATTGCCCATGACGCATCAAGAATCCCGGCTGCAGCAGCAACAGCACTGATGACGGGCATGATTACGGACACCAACAATTTTGCAAATTCCGTATACCCTTCCACTCTTCGCATGGCGTCAGCCCTTCTGGAAGCGGGAACCGACCGCGACATGATTCTGCAGCAGCTATATAATAGATTCACCGAAAGCCGTCTAAGGCTAATGGGACATATGATGAAAGACCTGTTGAAGATAACTGACGACGGTGTGGCATACATAGTGCTTGACCAAGATACCCAAAGGCGTTTCCACGTCAAGGAAGGTGACACTGAGGGGTTCGTAAACATGCCTTTATCCATCGACAAGGTGGTTATGAGCATATTGCTGAAAGAAGACAACGACAGGATAAGGGTGTCCATCCGTTCAAAGAGAGGATATTCAGCAAATCAATGTGCTAGGGCACACTTCAATGGAGGCGGACACGAAAATGCCTCCGGAGGAAGATTACAGATCGGCAAGGATCTGGCTGGTATTGAAGAAGCATCGGAATATATCGAAAGACATACCCATACATTCATGAAAAGATACAATGGATAGAAAATCACTTATATTGGCTCTGCTGCTATGTTTTGCAGCAAGCTCATGCATGAAGGAAAAGCTCAAGACCACCTACAATTCTCAAGAGGCTTCCATCGACAAATACATCACAGGCAACATGTTCGCGAAACGGTCCGGTATATCCGAAAAGACCGGCAACGACACCACATGGACAGACACTCTTAGAGTAGTGCGCAACGGGGGTGCGAACCGTCTTGTACTGAACGAAGGACTCGGCGAAGAGCTCAAGCCGGGAGGGAATATAGCGTTTTATTATGCCGGCTACATATTTAAAGGCAGCAAAAGCACCAGCAACCTATTCGTGACCAACAGGCAAGACACGGCAGCTGAGGCTAAATGGGATCTTACAGACGGGAAGTACGAACTGCTTCAGATCAATCTGTCCCGGACCGAACTCATCGAAGGCCTGCGCAAGGGACTGATAGGAGTGAAAGGGGGAGAGGAATGTGAGATATTGTTCACTGGAGAACATGCCTTCGGAGACCATGAATTTGGTATAATTCCTGCAAATTCCGCCTTGCTTTATCACATTTGGGTAGAAGCCGTCTCAAATGAGTGATATTTTTACTATATTTGCAGGTTGTAAATTCAATTCGGAAATGAAGAAAAGATATATTTCACTTTTATATGCAGCAGCATGCCTTCTCATCGGTGGATGCGCACATACCATTGAAGAATCTACCAACGATGCAGACAAAAGGTATTTTGACGCATGGATTTCGCTCAATGCCCCTGGAGTAAAGCCGGAAGGGCTAGGAATTTATGTGATCGATGAAAAGGAAGGTAACGGAACGGAAGTTACATCAGATGGATACGCACTGGTAGACTATATCGCAAGCGACCTTGAAGGAAATATAAGTTCATATACATCAAGCCAGACCGCAGAACAGCTTGGCACGCACGTGGAGACATCGTATTATGGTCCTAAGTTCTGGCTTACAACGGACGGTACCATGCAGGCAGGAATATTGGATGCGCTTAAGGGCATGAAGGTCGGAGGAAGCAAGAAGGTAATTATCCCTAGCTGGCTCATGAGCTATTCGACATATAAGACTGGAGCCGAATATCTTGCTCACGCCAGCAACAGTTCAAATGCGATATACGACTTTACAGTAAAAGACTTCACCAAGGATATAAACCAGTGGCAGGCTGATTCAATAGTCAGATTCTTCAGCAATCCGGACATCAAGGTAGCAGGAAAGCCGGCTAACGAGATTTTCGTAAAGGACGGGGCACCAATGACCATGGCTGACACCGTGCAGGCAGGTTTCTTCTACAAGCAGCTCAGCGCACCGGTGGACACGACAACATTCAAGAAGGACACGACAGTATATATCAACTACGTTGGAAAGCTTCTCAACGGACTGGTATTCGACACCAACATCCAGAGAGTCGCACAGGACAACGGACTCTATTCGAAATCAAAGACATATGGACCTGCCAAGATTACATGGGGAGAGAAATACTCCGACATAACGATGGACTCCGGCTCATCGGTCATCGGCGGATTCGCGTTGACACTCTGGCAGATGCGTGCCATGGAAAAGGGTGTGGGTGTATTCTGGTCGCCTCTCGGATACAATTATTCCGGCAGCGGAGCAAGCATTCCAGGATACGCTCCGCTTATATTCGAAATCGAACTGGTAGCAGAACCTGAGAATTAAGACATGGCAGAGGGCAGAAGCGCGATTCCTACCGAGCTCGGTACGGAAAAAATCGGCAGGCTTCTGAAGCAGTATGCCCTGCCGGCAATCATTGCACAGACAGCTGCATCATTATATAATATGGTGGACAGCATATTTATCGGTCAGGGCGTGGGACCAATGGCCATTTCCGGCCTTGCTGTCACATTCCCGCTGATGAACCTGTCCACAGCATTCGGCACCCTCGTCGGAGCTGGAGCGGCAACCATGCTTTCCGTACTCCTCGGACAGAAAAACTATAAGGCAGCCAACAAAGTCCTCGGCAACGTCGTAAGCCTGAACGTCATCATAGGCCTTATCTTCATGGCTGTTGCCTTGATATTCATCGACCCCATCCTGTATTTCTTCGGAGCGAGCGGGAACACTCTCCCCTACGCCAAGGAATACATGAAGATAATCCTTTACGGCAACATTATCACCCATCTGTATTTCGGACTGAATGCGGCCATGAGGTCATCCGGAAGTCCGAAAAAGGCAATGGGACTGACAATCTTCACGGTCGTATTCAATACAATCCTGGACCCGATCTTCATTTTCGTCTTCGACATGGGTATAGCAGGAGCAGCTTGGGCCACAGTGCTTGCACAGACTATAGCAATGATAGTTGTACTGAGGCACTTCAGCGACAAAAACAGGCCGTTTCACTTCGAGAAGGGAATATTCAGCCTGGACATGCGCGTAGCCAAGGACTCACTGGCAATCGGAATGGGACCATTCCTGATGAATGCTGCCGCATGTCTGGTCACTCTCTTCATAAACCAGCAGTTGCGTGACTATAGCGGCGACCTTGGCATCGGTGCCTACGGAATCTGCAACCGTTTCATATTCATGTTCATAATGATATGTATGGGTCTGAATCAGGGTATGCAGCCGATAGCAGGTTATAACTACGGAGCAAGACAGTATTCAAGGGTAAAGGAGACATTCTGGATGACTGCGAAACTGGCTACAGTGGTGACTACCTTATGCTTCATAATCGGAATGTTCTTTCCTCGTGTCGCTGCAGGAATATTTACCCATGACGAGGCACTGCTCGACATGTCAGCACAAGGGATGAGGATACTTTCCTTCGCCTTCCCGGTAGTCGGATTCCAGATGATAGGAACCAACTTTTTCCAGAGTCTGGGAATGGTGAAAAAGTCAGTGATACTGTCGCTTTCGCGTCAGATTCTATTCCTTCTGCCTTTGCTCTATGCACTACCTATATGGTTCAGCCACAACGGAGTGTGGATGAGTTTCCCTGTATCAGACATACTCTCGGCCCTGCTCACTGCCATAATGCTGGGAGGCCTATTCAAGAAGTTCAACAGACTCAATGACGGAGATGACCCGTCCGGTCTCGGAAGCCACATATAATCATGGAAAAGAAGATAATCATAACCATCGGAAGACAGTTCGGCAGCGGTGGACTTGCTGTAGCCAGGGAACTGGGACGCAGGCTCGAAATACCTGTATATGACAGCGAACTGATTACCAAAGCCGCACAGGACAGCGGCTTCAGCGTGGAGTTCTTCGAAAAGAAGGACGAGAAGAGAGGATGGGCCTCGTTCTTCTCCATGAGTTTCAATGCCGATGAGAACTATATGAGCGATGGAGGACTCTTCAAGATACAAAGCGAAACTATCAGAAGAATTGCCGAGGAAGGCTCCTCAATACTTGTAGGAAGATGCTCTGACTATATATTGCGAGATATGGACTGCTGTGTGGATATATTTCTTACATCACCTGAAGAGGTACGTGCAGAAAGAGTAGTGGAAAGGACGCGCATACCTTTTGACAAGGCTATGGAAGAAATAGCAAAACGTGACAAGGCACGTGCTGAATACTACAACTACTTTACATTCGGCAATTGGGGAGTTGCATCGAACTATGACTTGTGCATAGATTCCAGCATACTGGGAATTAAAGGGACGGCAGACCTGATAACAGAGTTTGCACGTAAAAAAGGATTATTGGATTAATGAGCAGAAAGACAATCATCATAATCTTCATAGTCATGGCAGCTGCAATAATCATTGCAACTGCCTCTTCGATTATATACAACAGAAGCATACCGCAAGCAACCAAGCTGGATGGGCCTGGGAAACATCTGAACGTAACGCTTGATAACTCTATGTCGGACATCCCCGAACTTGCGGGGCTGGACAGAAAGGTGAATGCATATCTGCGCAGATGGCAGATCAAAGGGGCATCTCTGGCAGTCACCAGAAATGACTCACTGGTGTATGCAAAAGGATATGGTTGGGCTGACGAGGGTAAATGCGAACAGATGCAGCCCGGACACATACTAAGAATGGCCTCAGTCTCAAAACTGATTACTGCCACAGGAATCATGGTGCTCCAGGACAAAGGTATGCTCAGCATCAAGGATACGGTTTTCGGACCTTCAGGAATCCTCTGCGACAGCCTTTTCAATTCAATTATCAAGGACCGTAATCACCATAAGATAACAGTCGAGCACCTGCTCAGACATCAGGGTGGTTTCCATAGGGATCCCCTTTTCTCATCTAGGGATGTGAAGCATCAGATGCAGCTGGATTGCCCGCCATGCAAAGAAGACTTCTACAGGCTTGTGCTAAGAAGAAGGCTTAAATTCATGCCTGGATCATGGCAGAAGTACTCGAACTTCGGCTATCTGCTTCTCTCGGAGATTATTGAGAAAGTATCAGGCAAACCTTACGAACAGTTTATCCGGGAAGAAGTCCTTGCTCCTGCAGGATGTTATGACATGCATATTGCAGGCAATTACTATGAAGACAGAAGACCGAATGAAGTACGTTATTATACCCACGAGGGAGATGGTAAATATATAGAGGACTACAGCGATAACGGGCAGATGGTGGAAAGATGCTATGGTGGCAATAATGTTCCGCTTCTTTCAGGAGCAGGAGCATGGTGCGGTTCTACTGCAGAAATAGCAAGACTTGTTGCATCTATCGACGGTTCACCTGAGGTGCCGGACATAATATCATCTACAGCCTTCGAACAGATGATCGAATACTTCGATAAGGAAACCTTCTCACTCGGATGGAATGACACGACACCGAGCAAAGGATGGAGCAGGACAGGCACTCTATCAGGAACAAGTGCCCTTGTGAAACGTTATCCTGACGGAGAGTGCTGGATTCTTATAACAAACACCAGTACCTACAAAGGTCCTGCACAGGCAAAATACACAGATGCTCTATTCCAACAATGCCGAAAGCTATATAGCTCAAAACTCCCTAAACGTAACCTGTTTCAGTAATATCAGGAAGGGAGCATAGAGTTTGCTCGAGGCGCTCTGAAACTAACAAACACATTGATAAGGCCAATCTGCTGCGTTTAGATTATAAGCTGAAAGAGGCTAACCTCAAAGTCTGAATCGACTTTTCGGTTAGCCTCTTTTATATCATTCAGGAATAAAAATCCTGAATAACCTTGAACTAATGTTCATTACCACCAACGAGGGTCTCCTACCTTAGCATTCTTGATTTCAAGATTTGTAAGTTTGAACTGTCCTTCTGCAGAGTTTGCACATGGATCTGCTTCAAGTTCTCCACCGCCTGCAGTAGCGACCTCCTTAGAAATTCCACCTGTCCAGAAATTCTCAGAAGTACAGTTATAGAACCAGTTGTTGTTCATAGCAGGCACCTTACAGCCTGACTTTGCAAGAACTGTAGTAGCACCGCCCTCATTGAGGAAGAGGTTGTTCTCTACTGTATACTTACCATCGATATCCAGTGTTCTTACATAGAGGATAGAGTTACTTGCATCGATAGATACATTAGAGAATGTATTGTTTCTGATTGAAGCACTCATAACACACTGTGCACTAGTACCGTCAAGGCGGATAAAGTCACGACCACCGTCGAAGAAAGTAGAATTCTCCACTACGATAGCTGTAAAGAGAGGCTTGCGAACGTCAATCATACCCTGACCTGTACCCATACCATGAACAAGAAGTCTGTTGAGAGTTACATTATCAACTGTAGAACCTTCGACACCGGCATAGAAAAGACTCTTGTTGAAGTTTGCAATCTCGCAGTCACGTACAATGATGTTGGTTGCATCAATTGGAGCAGACACCTCGAATGCATTACCAATAGATTTCTCTTTACCATCGAACTTGATGTTCTGAGCAGTGAAATGTGTAACACCCTCACCAAGCTTGATACCTCCTATAATCTCTGGATCAACACCTGCCTTGCTTACACCCTTAAGTACTGTTCCAGCTGTAAGAGTAAGAACACCTGACGAGAATGCTGATGCATCAGACGGTGCTGCAGTAAAGTCGTATGTACCGGCATTCAATGAGATAGAAGTCTTAGCAGCATTGAGTGCTGTTATCAACTCCTCAAGATTGGAAACTGTCCACTCAGTTGTAACTCGTCCTGCATTAGGATTCCAGCATGCAGGTCCTACGTTAGAGCTTAGACAGAGAGCATCAACAAGAGTATAGTCACCGTTAGCAGCATCTCTTACCGGATTGTTGGTCTCCGGAAGGAATACACCAGGAATAACCTTTGCTTCCTCAGTATCAGTTGCAGCAAATGCACCAGCCTTGAAGCCGTCATTTACATTGTAATAGAAGTTTCCGACAAGTTCCGGGATCTGAGCACCAGCCTTCACAAGGAATGTATTGCTTGACGCAGTCATGTTAAGGAAGAGGTTTCTCTTAACTGAGTATGAAAGACCCTCAGAACGCACATAGAGAATACCGTTACTATTCTTACCATTGTTTACACCATCGAACACATTGTTGTCGATATTGATACCTCCAGTTACAAAACCGGCGTCAGCGCGGATGAAGTCACGACCGCCTGCGATAGTACAATGTTCAACAGAAATATTGTTATAAAGACCTCCGCGGATATCAAATGTACCCTGTCCATCTCCGAAGCCCTTTGCATAAACATTTCTGAAGACAAGCGAAGAAACTGTTGACGACATTTCCTTTGCCTGGTAGAACAGACTCTTCTTGATATTATTCACAGAACAGTTACGTACGATAATCTGTCTTGCATTGACAGCCTCCTTCACATTGATGAAGTTGTCTGAACCATTACCCTCAAAAGCAAGATTCTCAATAAGAAGGTTACCGACTTCACCAGCCAGATCGATCTGCTTGATCATAACAACTGGATACTTACCGTTTACAACCTCACCATTGATATGCATTGGCTGAGTGATATTGATTGACGATGCAGAGAGATCGTATGGAGTTTCTGATGCAGCAAACTTGATATCAGTCTTACCAGCATCGATTGCAGCCTGGAACTCTTCAGCATTTTTCACAACAAAACATGTCTGGTCACCGGCAGCATATGAAGGGTTCCACTTAGGAGCACCTACCCTGCAGCTCATTGCTAGAGCACTTGTAAGAGTGTAGTCACCGTTAGCAGCATCCTTCACTGGATCGGTAGTCAGGATCACACCATTATTACCTGTAGCGACATCCTTGTTGATCAATCCTCCGAAGAATGAATCGATACAATTGTAGAAGAAGTTGCCCGCCATATAAGGCACCTGTACACCTCCAGTCTTAGACAGAGCATTGTTCAACTCTGCAGTCTGGTTCAGGAAGAGGTTTCCGACAACCTTATAGTCTGCAGGTGTCGATCTGACATAGAACATGCCATTACCGTTAACACCATTATTGACATGGTCGAATGTGTTGTGCATGATGATGATCTCACCTGTTACACATGTTGCATCGTGTCTTATAAAGTCACGGCCACCTGTAATGGTAGAATTCTTGATAACGATTGAGCCATAAGTACCATTACGGAAGTCAAAGATACCCTGACCGGTACCCCAGTTCCTGGTCTGTACACCATCAACAACTATCTTATCAATATTTGCAGTCTTAAAGGCGCCATAAACAACTGACTTGGCATATCCGTCAAGGACTGCATTTTCAACAACGATTTCTGTTGCTGTAACTCCAGCCTCTGCAAGTGTAACGAAGCAGCCCATTGCCTGAGCATCAGTAAAGTTGATATTGCTTACCTTGAATGTTCCAACCTCACCTGAAAGAACGAATGCACCGTTTACATTTACTGTTCCCTGTCCGATAAGAGCAAGTGGTGCAATAACATCAAGTGACTTACCGATATCATATGAACCCTCAGAAAGATAGATTTCAGTCTTACCAGCATCAATAGCTGCAAGGAGAGACTCACTGTCATTAACTACGAACAGTTCGCTATCACCGGCATCAGCCTTTGGAAGAACAGCGAATGCAGCGGTACCAGCGCTTGACATAGTATTATAAACATCTCCGTCTTCCGGATTAGCAAATACTTCAACCTTATATGAGCCGGCATCGAGCATTCCAGTAGTCTTTCCTTCGATAATATATTCAGGAGCCTCGGAAGCTTCAACCTTATAGGTCTTGCCCATGAATACAACCGAATAGCTACCTGCATTATCAACTGGCTTCCATGAAACCTTCACATCGGTAGCTACTCCAGCTGTGAAAGATGAAGGATCGGTTGACGGCTGAGGTGTAGGAAGAGCAGTATTTACAGGAGTTGTGTCATATGCCCAACCAAGCTTCTCAAGTCCGATTGTGCCGGATGCATATACATACACAAGAGATGGCTCAGTGATGTCACGGATAACGATCTTCTGAGGTGCATCGTTGTCTGTATTGGCTGCTGCACCACCCTTGATGGTGACAGACTTGCCTTCTGCATCACCCATTCCGATGACAACATGATTACCTACAACATCATTGATGTTTACAGGCTTCACATATACAGAACCTGGCTTGTCCACAAGGAATGCGAGATATCCGTCAAGAGGAAGTTTTGCACGGTTCACGGTAGTAGGCACAAGGAACTGCATGATACCGTCATCACTTACATTTAGCTTATTGTCGATTACACCCATGAAAAGCTGGTCACGCACCATCTTCTCATCGATAGCTCCAAGGAAGTACTGAGGATTTGTAAAGTCCCAGTTGTGAGCGCCCTCTACAACAGTCATTGTAAGGTCTTCAGGCTTCTTGTTGTATGCCATGAGCCACTTAGGAGCACCGACCTTAGCGTTGATGATATCGCTGTCAGATACATTGAAGATACCGGCCTTTGCCTTGTAGCAAGGGTCTACATCAAGCATCTTACCGCCACCAGCAAGAGCATCTGCCTGAGATGTCTTATCATTGAAGAAACTCTCAGCTGTGATTCCATAGAAATAGTTAGCAGCAAATGCTATTCCAAGGTCTGAAGTACTAAGGTTAGCTGTAGCAGGACCGTTCAGTTTAGCATTGCCATCCATATAGAGGATAAGGTTGTTCTTGAACTCGAACGAAGCTGGCTTAGCCTTTACGCCAAGAATACCATTATTATTAGTAGAAGAGTCATCCTTCGAGAGGTTCATGATAGTATTGTTGCTGATCTTGACCTCACCAAGAATTGTAGGAGCGTCTATTCTGAAGAATGTACGGAAACCGTTGTAAATAGTACTGTTGATGACATAGAGCTTCTTGATATTTGATGCTCCGCGGAAGTCGATACCATCACCTCCTGTTGTATTAACTTTGTTTACTTCAGTGATTGTACATCCGTCCCAGATAAGTTCATCTGCAGTAAAATTACCACCCCACTCATAAATAAGACCCTTTGAATAGCCGATAATCTTACAGCCGACAAAATTGATCTTACCAAGTGCCTGATCCTTACCGGCTCCACCATTCTTAAGCTGGATAGCAAAACCATAAGAATCCTTTGCACCATTGAACTCAACAGACTTGAAGATAAAGTCTGCGCCTGCAGGTGCTGTGTTAAGGATATGGAATTCTCCTTCGATTACAGGCTGTTTGCCATCTACGCTTTCCTCACCGATTATCTCTATACCGGCAGCGAGATCAGCGGACTGAACCACATAAGGAGAACCCTCCATTGTCAATGTATACTTACCACCGTCCTTAGCAGCCTGTATAAGTGCTGCAGCAGTTGTGATCGGAGTATAACCATCTGTATTTGAACGTGTCCAAACGCTCAGGTCACCACGATTTGCTGATTTGAAGTATACAGACACCACATAATTTGTGAAGGCCTGAAGACCGGTCACTGTAGCCTCTGCAGCCTGGATTTCCTCTGCTGTAAGGGTCTTTGACTGAACTTCATCGCTGCCAAGCACTTTCCACTTGATAGCATCCACCTCACCGGCTGCTGCCTCTGCATCCCAAGAGATAGTGATCGAGTTTTCTGTACGGGCTTTAACCTCAGGATAAACAGTAGGCTTCACTGCATATGTCATTACACTCTTTTCATATACAGCCCATTTTGATGGTTCGAGCTTGTTTGAAGAATCTATAGCCATGACTCTGAACCAATACTCAGAATCTGCTACAAGTTTAAGAGTTACAGGAAGTTCATCAGCATCCACAAGCATTTCCTCAACGAGGTTGTTCATTGCTTCGTCACTGTAGATCTCCAACTGATACTGGTCTGCACCTTTGACAGCATCCCAGCGGAATGTCACATTATCTCCATCGACAATCTTAACGCTGAGGTTAAGAGGAGTAAGACATCTCACATAATCTATCGACTCGATAAGCTCAGGAGTCTCGAGACATCCTGTCGTCATCATGCCGGCAGACATTGCTACGATGATTGCAATATATCTAAATATTCGTTTCATACGCTATAAATTAAAAGCCAAAGTCATTCTTAAGGTATCCCTGGCTGTTAGTGATGCTGGACTCGAAAATCGGCCAGTACATGTGTGTGTCAGGATCGTTCTGGAAAAGCACCTTCTTGGTCAGATCCAACTTAGTCTTACCCTTGCTGTCCTGGAAATAATCCTTCACTTCTTCCCAAGCGCTGCCCGGATTTTCGGTCTCACCCTCATTATATCCATAAATGATGATTGATTCCTCATCCTCAGCATACTGGAAATAGATTGAAGATGGAAGATCAGCATATGCTCCAGAAAGAGTAGAAAGGTCTTCAAGCTTGTCCTGAGCATCCTCAAGCTTGTCTGTAAGCATACCCCATCTGATAAGGTCCTGCTTGCGGAGGAACTCTCCTACAAACTCGAATGCTCTCTCATCTACGATTGCATCAAACATTGCTGCCTTTGTTGTAAGAGACCTGACATAATTCTCAGCCTTAGCCTCGTTGCCTTTGAATGCACGGGTACGAACCTCAAGAAGATATTCTGCAGCTGCAGATGGGCCACTAAGTTCGTTCGCGATTTCGGCAGCCATAAGGAGAATATCCGAATAACGCAGATACACCGGCTTCACACCATCGTCATTTCCACCTGTATAAGGCTGTTTCTTCATCCAGTTGTAGCGATACTTGCCGAAGTACCATGTGTCGATTCCTGCAGGCTCGATTGAGTCGTCCTTATTCCACTTATAATTGATACAACTGATATCACGGCGGATGTCATCAGCATCAAAATCGAAATAGAATGTAGGGAGCGGACCAGCCTCACCACCTCTCTTCGCACCTGAAGATATGCTTGCGCCGTCACTAAGACCGGCAAATGTAAAGTTCCAACGACCACGGTTGTCATCAAAAGGAATAGAGAAGATAGTCTCCTTGCCAGGAGTGACATCAAGGTTGTTCATGTTGTACCACATCTGCTCGTAATCAGCCTCAAGAGCGTTCTTGCCGCTTGCGATCACATCCTTAAGATATACCAGAGCCTTAGGGTAAAGAACTGAAGCCGCAAGCTCAGGGTCTGTGCTCTGACGGATTTCACCTGCATGTCCTGTTCCCTCTTCTCCATCAGGAACTCTGAGAGCCCAACCTGCTGCAGAAAGAGCGATACGTGCATATAGTCCCTGTGCAAAGTTTTTATTAGCACGGATAGTTGACTTGGCATGACCTTCACCAGGGTAAGGAAGCATAGGGATAGCTAGCTCAAGATCAGAAAGAATCTGCTTATATATCACATCCCTGTTAGCCTTCTTTGCATAGATTGTCTCTGATGTAATAGGGCTGAAACGTGCTGGAACATCTCCCCAAGCCTTGATAAGGTCGAAATATATCATTGCGCGAAGACAGTATGCCTCACCGAGAAGGAATGCCATGTCAGGATTGGTATCACAGTTACCATGTTCCTTGAGTCCTTGTATAATAAGGTTACACTTCTCAATAGCCTCATACATTACATTATAAGGTCCATTGGCAAGGTTAAGCTGTGAATTGGTAGTTGTAATTGCATACTGGGAAATTTCCTTTCCGGCTGCATTGGTGCCGTTATACCATTCGATATCGGAATTGAATCCATACCAAGGCAGGAAACGTCCTCTATAACAGTTTACCATTCCCAAAGATTCGTGCACACCATAAATCGCAAACTGCGAAAGTGTGAAATCTGAAAAGACGGCTGCATCATCTCCAGCTGATGGAGATTCAACGTCGAAGAACTTATCGCAAGAGACAAGACTTAGAGCGAGAGCGCCGATTGCAAATATTTTCAATGAAAGTTTCATATCTCAAACGATTATTAGAATGTCAGATTGATACCTGCCACAAAACCACGGCTCTTAGGATATGCCGAATAGTCTACGCCAGGAGTAAGAGGAGTTGAACGACGTGTGTTCACTTCAGGATCATAGCCGGAATAGCTTGTCAGACAGAAGAGATTTGTGCCTGTAACATATATTCTGAGCTTTCTCACGTTGATCTTGCTGGTCCACTTTTCAGGGAAAGTGTAACCGATTGTAGCTGTCTGGAGACGGAGGAATGAAGCATCTTCCATAGCCCAGTCAGTTACAACTGCCTGACCGATAAAAGGCGACCACATTGTTGTACCTGCGTTCACGCTTGCAAGTACGTCCGGATCCTCGATAAGTTCACCAGTCTCCCAGTCAACGTTGGTCCATCTGTTGGCAACACTTGCTTCCTTCACGAGGTTACGGTTGGTGAACTTACGTGATGATGTGAACTCGATCTTGTTTGCGTTATAAACCTGATAGTCAAGTGCGAAGTTGAAGTTTGCACTGAAATCGAAGCCATAAGCATATCCGCTGAGGCTGAAACCACCCTGCCAGTTAGGAATTGTGTTGGCGATAAGGGTCTTGTCAGGCTTTCCGTCACCATCAAGATCCTTAAGCTTGAGAGCACCAGGACGGAAATAAGATGAGCCGACCTGTGCACTACAATCAACTACGCCATCTCTGAGAACCCACTTGCCATCGACATAATTGAAGTCATCAACTTCATAACGGCCGTCTGCCATATATCCGTAAACATTTCCGAGCGGAGCACCTGGCTTGACGATGAAGTCTGTTCCGATTTCAGAAGAAGCCCAATAAGACTCTGCCTCAATCTGATCCAGTCCGCCAAGAGAAAGGACTCTGTTCTGATTACATGAGATATTACCGCTGAATTCGAGATCGAAGTTCTGCTGACGGACGATAGGGATATTGAGTGTGAGCTCTGCTCCCCTGTTTCTTGTCTCACCCATATTTCTGTACTGGCTTTCATAACCGGCACCTGAGATAGGGAAAAGGATAAGAAGGTCCTTGGTATTATTCTGGTATGCCTCGACACTACCGGTCACGCGACCATCCCACAAGCTGAAGTCTACTCCGACATTGTGAGTTACTGTTGTCTCCCACTTGAGGTCTGGATTATTCATGACCTTACCTGCAGAGTAGGTTGTGATTGAACCGTTCCATGTAGGACTTGAACCGCTGAAGTTCTTGTTGATCTGGTCTGTAGGGATGTTGTTGTTACCTGCTGTACCATATGAATAACGAACCTTGAGCATATCAAGCCAGTTTTCTGCCCACTGCATCCAAGGCTCGCTTGAGATTTTCCATGAAGCTGCAGCTGAAGGGAAGACACCCCATCGGTTAGACTTTGAGAACTTGGACGAACCATCGGTACGGAGCGTTGCCGATACAGAATATTTACCCAGATACTCATAGTTTGCACGTCCGAAGAAAGACAGAAGACGGTCATCAGCGTTAAAATAGTTGTTTGAAGTGACTGATGTACCGGAGCTCATGAAGTTCCATGCCTTTTCAGGATAGAATGAAACAGGGAAATTCTCCACCATATTGGTGAACTTGCTTGACTGTACAATTGTCATTTCCTGTCCGACGAGAATGTCAAGAGCATGTTCCTCAGGGTTGAATATCTCGCTGAAATTATAAGAGAGAGTATTTGTGTTGCGATAACGTCTCTTCTTCTGGTCTGTGTAGCGGTTTGCCGGAGCGTTCTTGTATGTTGCATTATTAGCGACATAGTAAGTTGTAAGACCGTAGAATCTGTCATCAACCTGTGAATACTCCTGATATCCGCCCTCAACCTTAAGGCGAAGGTTCTTGATGATATCCCAAGTAAGTGCGGCATTTACGTTGAAATCACTGCGTTTCTTCTGCTGGTCATTGTCTGTAATTGACTGCATAGGAGGTGCATTATCACCATAATCCTCCTCAAGGTCCACTCCTTCGATAGCAGATACAATCGGAATAGGAGTATAACATACTGAATGTTTCAGACGTCCATTTCCTGATGTAGTACCAGCGTCCTCAATACCGTTTGCAGCACCACCGCGAACATAAGTGCTTGAATATCTCATGTTTGCATCGAGAGAAACATTATCAAGAAGCTTGAATCTGGTCTTGAGGTTAAGGTTGTCACGGGTATAGCTTGAACCACTCATGATGGCATTGTCATCCATATGAGCATATCCAAGGGTCCACTGATAGTTCTCACCGCTTCCGGATACCGAAAGGTCAGCATTGAATGTTGTTCCTGTGTTGCCGAATATCTTGTTTACCCAATTGTTTCCTGCAAGTCCGTAATACTGGTCGATATCCTGGAATGAACCGAAATATGGCTCATACTGGTCAGATATATTATCTCTAACAGCAGCAAGCTCATACTGGAACTTCACGAAGTTCTCGACATCCATAGCCTGGATCGCATCGGCATTTGCCATTGTCTTCATTCCATAGTAGGCATTGAATGTAACGGTAGCCTTACGACCTTTCTCACCACTCTTGGTTGTCACGATCACAACTCCGTTCGCTCCTCGTGAACCATAGATTGCAGTTGAGAAAGCATCCTTGAGAACGTCGATAGACTGAATTTCAGAAGCCGAAATGTCGTTGATGTTATCTACAGGGAAACCGTCGACAATATACAGAGGAGAGTTGTCCTGGGTGATTGATCCGCCACCACGGACACGGATCTGAACATCAGCATCAGGATTACCTTCAGAGGTAGTGACTGACACTCCGGCCATTCTACCTGCAAGGGCCTGAGATACAGTAGTCACAGGCTGTTCAGTCAGCGTCTCAGAGTTGATGGATGTCACAGATCCCATGAGGTCACGGCGCTTCACGGTTGCATAACCGATCACGACCGTTTCATCAAGGAAGCTTGTATCCTCCTCAAGAGTCACATTGATAACATTGCTGTTTCCGATAACGACTTTCTTTTCAGCAAGTCCGACTATCGAGAACACAAGAGTCTTGCCTTGGGCATCAGGGATATTGATGACATAATTTCCATCAATTCCTGTTGAGACTCCTAACGTAGTGCCGTCCACATAAACAGAAACACCGATAAGCGGTTCTCCGTTCATGTCTGACACGGCACCCTTGATCTCCTGGGCATCAGCTGCAAAAGCGGCTGCAAAAAGCCCGATGATCATCAGAGAAATCTTGTACGTCAGATTTTTCATAAAAATTGTGTTTGGTTAGTAATTATTTAGTGTTGAATTAAATATTTCAATATTGCGAATTTAACTTTTTAGACGGCTGACAATGGGTAATTTTTATCGCATTACATGTATTTTTTAACGCCATATCGTGACGTCACTAAATTTCATCATATAATCCACCTCGGTTCTGCGCCTCCACAATATCCTTTACAAGATAATGCAGATACATTTCCAGGTTGGTATATCGCCTATATGAGTCAAGTGTCTTGAGATTTCCGTCCGAAGCATCTGATTTTTTCAGACCGAACATATCCTCGAACCAGTCAGGCATTCCGTCACCGTCCGTATCCTTGACGCGTGCAGTCTGTTCGGCAGATGCCTCATAGACAGGCCATCCACCTGCTGCACTTTGGGTGTCTATCAATCCTCCCTTGGAACCGTTTCCTCCGTCAGTTATGGTGGCCTCGCCGGCAACTGCATCGGAAGATGCGCGTATATCCACAGCATCTCGCACCAGTGACGCGCCAGCAGATGCGCACACGCGTTCGAAGGTCATATCAGCTGTATGGACTGTAGTGAAAACATCCTGAGACTGCGGTCCCTTGAGAGTCAATGGCGACGAAAGAATTGTCTGGTAGTTTCCATATGAATCTCCATCATGCCAATATATGGAACTGATATCGTTTGGAAGCGAATGTCTGGTATTCACATTACCGGACAGGTAAAGCTGCGGATAACTGTCGGCATACTCCTTTCCATCCTTGGTATATTTACCATACGCATCCACAAAATATCGTCTGTCAGTCGAAGCCGGACCTGGTTTATAGTAATTATTTACGATATTGAACCATCCGTCTTCTCCGCCATAAGTAACATTGCCACCCCAGTTATAAATGACATTACATCTCACATCTACATTTCCTCTATGCGTACTTACATACGAATCATAAATCTGAGGATGGTCGATTCGTGGATTTCTGCTGTCATGGTTTGCAAGAAGATTATGATGGAATGATGCATTCTTTCCACCCCAGATACCACCATAGCCATGCTCTCCCTTACCATGGACAGACATACGCAAACTTTCGGTAAGTATACACCACTGCATGGTGAAATTCCTGTTAGCATAAAAAGATGCGCACTCATCCGTAGACCACGACATCGAACAATGGTCGATGATTATATTGTCATGATAGCGACCCTCAAGGGCATCACCTTCAACTTTTTTCTCATCTCCCATCCTGAAACGGACGAAACGTATGATCACATTATCGGCATCTACATTTGTAGTAAAGTTACGCAGGCATATTCCGTCTCCTGGAGCTGTCTGACCAGCAACAGTCACATTTCCCGATGTAATCTTAAGTGCAGATCTCAGATCAATGATTCCGGCCACATCAAACACGATTGTCCTCGCGCCTGATTCAGACAATGCGGCACGAAGCGATCCGGTGCCAGAATCATTAAGGTTAGTCACATGTATAACCTTTCCTCCACGTCCTCCTGTGGTATACATTCCACCACCTTCTGCGCCAGGGAAAGCAAGCACCTTTGCATGGTTATCCTCAACTGAAGGTATCATGAACTGGCTGTAATACTCATTAGGAGTCGGCTGCGGTTCCGGTTGAGGCTCCGGTTCGGGCTCTGGCTCCGGTTCCGGTTCTGAACCGTTGTCATTGGCTAATGTCTTGACGCACAATGGCTCCGAATAATCTGACAGAACTGTCCCGGCCTTTGCACGCACCTTGAAAAGATATTCAGTGTCTGCAGTCAGTTTTTCAAATTTCACATTGTTTTCAGTAACCCCGACCTGACCGTTGGCAACCAATTTCCCAGCCGGGGTTTCAAGCCTCGCAGTATACAGATCCGCTCCACTTACCTTATCCCAAGAAAAGGTAAGAGTAGATGTGGTTGCAGAAACAAGGACGACACCCGTCGGAGGATCAAGATCCTTAAGCCCTGTTTCCAATCCGACTTGCGAATCACAGGCTGCAATTACGACTGACGCAGCCAGAAAAAACAACAATTTCCTTACAGTCATACTTATTTAAGATCATTTTCCGAGTCAATGATTCCAGGGAGGCCTGTCACTGAACCCTTGTATAAAGCATTTCCAGCCTTGACCTCCTTGATGATGCGCTTATCGACAGCATCACGTTTTTTTGATGCTCCGACGCTCTTAAGCACATCCTTATACGCATCTGCAGAAGGCTGTACAGCAATATCGGTCTTTATTGCAAAAGGCTTGTCCACTGATGCCTCCTTATACATTTTCTCCTTCTGAGCGATCTTGGCATAGTCTGGGGTCTTTCCATCACGTCCACCCTTCTTCACAGCCGACACATCGTAGTAATTGTCACTCATATAGAAATTACCCGGGATCATAGAAGTGGTCTTGGATACATAGAAATCAATCCATTCTCCATCCAGATTTCTGGTTGCAGGACCCGGACGGAACCAGTTTCCTACTACATTGAACCATCCTTCCTCACCCCCATATATAGCCTTCATGGACCAGTTGTAGACCACATTGTTTACAAAATCGACGGTACCTCTTCTAAGGAGCATATCGTCACCCCAGTATATTGCAGGATGGTCGAAACGAGGATTGCGGCTGCTGTTATGAGCGAACAGATTATGATGGAAAGTCACATTTCTTCCACCCCAGATCCCGCCATAGCCATGTTTGCCTTTATGATGAACCGACGAATTCAAAGCCTCGGAAATGATGCACCATTGCACCGTAGCGTCAGATAGCGCATAAAACGAAGCATTTTCATCCGTAGCCCAGCTGATGGAGCAATGATCTATAATGACATTTGAACAACGTTTTGCACCAAGCGCATCTGCTTCCACAGCAGCTGCAGATCCAAGCCTGAAACGCAGATATCTGACTATAGTATGATCGGCAGTAATGAAGACATTATGATCCCTGACAGTGATTCCCCGACCCGGAGCCGTCTGTCCGAGAATAGAGATATATGGGTTCTTTATATTAAGAGGCCTTGTCAGACGGATATCGCCTTCTACAGCAAATTTCACGATACGCGGTCCCTTTGCCTCCACAGCATGACGCAGAGTACCCTCCGAACCATCATCCGCAAGAGATGTCACAATATATTCCTTACCTCCGCGGCCACCCTGCGAATACTTTCCACATCCCTCCGCACCTTCAAATGCAAGGTCACCGCCTACCGCGGGGAAATAGTCTATGTTGTTAATGGCTTCCCACTCGAGAGAGGCCCAGATAAACGGACCGACACCCTTAGGGTCATTATCGATTATCGGCTCACTGAGATAATAGGCAAAATCTCCCCTGCGCATCTGCTTACCACCGAGTCCACCCACAGAGCAGCAATCTGTCATGGAAATGGTTCCATCTTCATTCTCACGGATGAAACGTTTGATGAACTTTGGATACAGACCAAGGATATAGTCCTTATGCGATTCGTCTATATAACCCATCCTCAGGCCCTTGAGAAAGGCATAGGTAAACATGATCGAACATGTGGCTTCCTGATAGTTTCCTTCACGGGTAGGACAGTCAAGCACCTGATACCACATTCCGGTTTCAGGGTCAGCCCACTTCGGAAGCACATTTACAAAATAATTAAGCTGATCTATAAGTGCCTGACGTCCTGGATGTTTCAGCGGGAGATAGTCAAGAACCTCCACCAATGCTATCGCAAACCAACCGGTCGCCCTGCCCCACGCATGATCGGAAAGTCCGGTCTGAGGATCGCACCAGAACATCGACCTGGATTCATCCCATGCATGTCTATAAAGGCCTGTAACCGGATCAAAAGTATTTTCGGCTCCTGCGACGAACTGATGCACTATGTCTGCAAACAAAGAATCTTTCTGCTCCTTTGGTGCATAACGTCTGGTATATTCTGCATAAAAAGGAAGGGCCATATAAAACCCGTCCAGCCACACCTGATGAGGATACACCTGCTTATGCCAGAACTCGCCGGACTTTGTACGAGGCTGGTCATCTATCTGATTCCTGATCATGCGTGTAACCTTACGATAGCGGCCATCCTCTTTGCCATACATATCGTGAAGATCGAAATATATACGTGCCGGACAGATATGGTCCACATTATAATTCGACTTCTTATACTTATAGACCGTACCATCCTCTGATGCCATTGTATCAGCCCAGGAGCGGACATATTCAACCACTTCAGGCAGCTTATAACGTTTTGCAGCATCCATGAATGACTTCAATTCAAGACCGGTCGTATAATTCCACTTCCGCTGTCCTTTCATTCCGTCAAGATATGTCCCGTCCGGACATCTCTTCATTTCAGACTGGATCATCCTCACCGAATACGGAGTTTGAGCAACCGCAGAGAAGGCGATAAATGATGCAATGATGATTGCAAATATTCTTCTCATAGTATTAAAAGTTTGTTATTTATCTGATTTGCTACGTTTCATATAATCCGCTGGAGTCATGCCGAAATGCTTCTTGAAACTGCGACTAAAATAGCCAGGATCGGAAAATCCAACCTTATATGAAGTCTCAGAAACGGAATACTGACCGCTTTTAAGGTAATAAGTCGCCTTCTCCATCCTGAAATCCAGAATAAGCTCTACAGGAGACTTGCCGGTAAGTCCCTTTATCTTATTGTACATGGAAGTTCGACCCATGCCCACATATGAGGCAAGCTGTTCGACTGTCACTTCTGCGTCCGAAACATTCTCCTCAAGCCATGTCATCACCTTGGATATCAGCTGTTCATCCCTGTCGGTAATCACTATTTCCTGAGGCACGAACTCCACCTTTCCGCGAGCCTCACCACCAGCTGCAGCAGAAGACATCGTAGACAAGAGATTCTTCCTGCGCTCCAGCAAATTGTCAATCTTCGCCATCAGAAGTTCCATAGTGAAAGGCTTGGCTATATAGCCGTCAGCACCATATTTCATAGCCTTCAGCTGGGTGTCGTTTTCATGTTTAGCCGTAATGAGCACAATAGGTATATGACTGATATTAAAATCATTACGGACATTATTTATCAACTCTATACCATTCATTTCCGGCATCATAAGGTCAGTCACTATCATATCCGGGATCCAGCCTTCCTCCATCAGTTTCATCGCCTCCTTTCCATTGGATGCATCACGGACTTCATACCTGCTTATGAGAGTATTATATAAATATACCTTAAGTTCTGCATTATCCTCCACCACCAGAACTTTCATGGCGCCTTCAGGATGGGTTGCCTCCACCTTGTAGCGGCTAAGTCCATAAACTTCACCCTGAGATGCATTATCTATCTCATCCACATACTGGACACTACCGGCTTCAAAACGCTCGCGGTCAATAGGAAGCCTTACAAAGAACTTCGAGCCGGCCTCTCTCCCGCTCTCCACCCATATCGAACCACAATGGGCATCCACGATCTCCTTGCAGAACGACAGGCCTATTCCGCTGCTGCTCATACCCCGATATGCGCTTTCAGATCCCTTGATAAACGGTTCAAAAATAGCTTCCCTCTTATCCTCAGGAACACCTATTCCATTATCCTTCACCATGATACGAAACTCTTTCTCTCCTTCTCGATAGAGCACTCCAACTTCAATCTTACCTCCGTCAGAAGTATATTTGAATGCATTTGACAGAAGATTATACACAAGAGCCTCGAGCCTCATGGAATCGCCCCAGACCATAAGGGTATCAACGGACATGATAATACGCATATCAATCTGTCTTTCAGCAGACACATCCTTAAAATCCTGATATACATCACTCACGAGTCTCACCACATCAAGCTGACTCACCTTCAGGCGTACCTTTCCATTAACCAGTGTCCGTAAGTCGAGAAGCTGATTGACAAGGGTCATCATCCTTTTGGCATTCTTATATACCATATTGATGCTGTATTCAGAAGCATTTCCTGCAGATGTCTTCTTCTTTATGTCATCTATACCGCCCATAATCAGGGTGAGCGGTGTACGGAGTTCGTGGGATATGTTCGTAAAGAAACGGGCTTTGATTTCATTGAGGTCATGTTCTATCCTCACATCACTCCTGAGCCTGAACTGAGACAGCACCATCCTGACTATAATGAAGACAAGCAATACAGCAAAAATAACATATATGGCAATGGAAACCGGAGAATTCCAAATGGAAGGTCGGACAATCAGAGGTACAGCCAGTTCAACGGTATTCTTCACATCCTCCGGATATGTCTCACGGACCTTAAACAGGTACTTACCCGGATTAAGATGTGAGTATGTGGCAGAATTGCCTGATGCAGATATCCATCCGGCATCATATCCCTCCAGCATATAGGAGAATCCCGGCACTACTCCTCTGCTGAAATCCAGAGAGGAGAACTCTACCCTAAAATAAGAACAGTCATTAGGAATCACTATTTTCTCCTTGAAAGGAGTTCTGACGCCATCTACATTAAGACCTGTAACTGTCAGACGACCCGAACGAACTTTTGAATCGAAATCATCAGGATCAATCCTATATACATTGTCAAATGTGCCGAACAAAACACTTCCGTCTGCCATCGAAGCACAAGTAGCCTCGCTGAATGTAGTTTTAGGCACCCCATCATACACCGAATAATTCGTCACCTGTCCAAGTGCAGAATCATAACGGGATAGTCCTGCTTCCGTCGCAATCCAAAGATTACCTGCCGGATCATCTATCACAGAATGGACAATATTGCTTGCAAGGCCGTCAGCATCACATACTACTTCAAAACGAGGGACGCCGTTCTCAAAATAAAGTCTGTTCAAGCCGCCTCCGAAAGTGCAGAGCCAAGTATTGCCACGACGGTCGGTATAGACATGGATTACATCGTTATTACCCAACGAACCGGCATCACCAGGAGTCTTGGTAATAAGATTGAAGATTGTCAGCTCAGGAGTCTCGGACGGTTCAAAAAGGATGATTCCGCCAATTGTAGCGACGAGCATTCTGCCGTCCGGCATGCTATGAAGAAATCTCACCCTGTCTCCTATATCCTGAGGATAATCCGGAAAATTGTTGTTTACAGTCACGAACTCATCACTGTCAGGCGTAGGAAGCATTGAAAGCGCACCGCCATAGGTACCTATCCAGATACGTCCGTCCTTATCCTGTGCAATTGAATACACATTATTGGAACTCAAAGAATTGCGGTCATTAGGATCTGCCTTGAAACGTTTGCACACCCAATCGTTCCCCGACTGTGTCATCCTTATGATGCCATCACCTTTAGTTCCGAGCCAAATATTCCCTTCACGATCCTCGAAAATGGAATATACCACTCCTATATCACCGGTCCGGCTGTCTGGAAAGCGCCTGCATACGGACATATCCTGTGAATAGAGATAAAGTTCGCGGCTCTTAGTCGCCACCCATATATTATCCTTGCTGTCGCGGAGCATGGCGCGTACCTCCGAAGAGGACTTCTCATCATCGGAACGTGTAGGAGGCACAATTACATCTACCTTTGGAGTGATGACAGTGACCCTCTCCAGACCACGGCCCACTGTCGACATCCAAAGAACTCCAGTATCATCGATATCATAGCACGCCACTCCGTTCATGAATCTATGGTCCGGTTGGGTCCTGACATTGCTCAAAGGTACTATCTGGTCGCAGAATCTGTCATAATAGCCGAACCCATAATTATTCATCTTTATCCAGACTCTGTCACCATGGCTCTCTACATGCGCAAGCGTATCCACATAATAGGACATGACATTGTTAGGATGCTCATAATGACGGAAACGTTCATTCGAACGGTCAAAAGCCCATATTCCAGTACGCTCAGTTGCTATCCACAGCAATCCTTCCGGATCCGGGAAGAGATAACGCACACGTCCCATACCGGTACGATACATGGTCAGATTGCCGGAAGACCTATCAACATAACCTATTGCATTATCGCGAAATCCGATATAAAGCATATCGGATCCGGTAACCGACATAGTTGTAGCCTGACCTGCACCGTACCTGACAAGATTTATCTTCCTGTGCTCATGGGTATCCATGTCCACAGTCAGCAGATGATCAGGTGAAGCAAAATAAAGGACACTATCTGATTCTGCGAAGGCAAATGCCTCCGGATCACGTGCAAGAAGCGAAACATTGCCATCGGCAAACATCGATATTCCGGTCTCAGACACCACATAGACGGCTCCTCTTGAATCCTCGAACATATGAGTAATCTCATTTCCAACAGGAGCTCCTGTAAAGAACGTCTCATATGTAAGATCAGGACTTACCTTCACCAGACCAGCCCCAGACAATGCAATCCATACATTTCCATCTTTCGCGCACATGTATGTCTTTACATTCGCGGATGATGCGGGAAAGCCCTTTAGTTCACCAGGGACAGCGACAAACTTCTCTTCATCCACATCAAAGCGGTAGAGATGCCAGTCATACGTAGTCACCCAAAGATAGCCTTGGGTATCTTCATTGACCGAAAGGATCCTGTTATGGGAAAGATTTGAATAATCTCCAGGCCTCATGGTATAGTTGACAAAACTGTTACCATCATAACGGCTAAGTCCATACCACGTGCACAACCACAGATAGCCTCTTCCATCCTGATGGATGTCGCATATGGAATTATGCGGCAGACCATCATCGGACGAATAGTGTTCATAAATGAACTCCAGAGGCTCCGCCACCATATGATGGGCAGAGCCTACAAGAATAACGGCTATCGTCAGAGCTATCCTGAATCTCATAAACCCTTAAGTTAAAATACCTTGAAATACCACTGGACAGGTACGGCATTACCATGTTTGTCTATTTCTGTCCCTGTCTTGAGAACATTCTCAGGAGTATATTTCTTTACCTCCTTAGCCTTCAGCACATGGCTCCACGAGACCCTCTTGCCTTCGGCTCCAGGTCCCTTGCTGCCATATTCGGCATAGTACGAAGTCTTTTCAGCGTATTTCTTGTCCCAGTTATGCCATCCTTCAGGCCTGATATGGTCACCGAGTTCGCAATCAATGAAGACAGTCTTCGCATAAGGTCTCCACGGACGTCCGAGATAAACCTTCTGTGCATTATCGTTATGGATAAGGCGGCAGTTTCTGAACACATAACCGAACTCCGCTCCTTCAGGTGTAGATGCAGCTGTTATATAGCTGTCTCTCTTGCTGAGAATAGTACAATCCTCGAACCAGCATGTAGAAGCGCCGAAAATGAAATCTGTTGTACCTTCTATCCAGCAGTTGCGGAAATACTGTCTCTGCCATTTGCCGTATGTATATATTGTATCCTGATTTGCAATAAAACGGCAATTGATGAAAGCTACACGGTCTGCATCAACTGTAATCGCACAAGCCTGAGCTATCGACTTTCCTTCTCCTGCAGCATTTTCGACAGTCAGATTCTCGGCAAGGAAATCGTCTCCATACAGGAATACTGTAGATGTGGCAGAGGTGCCCATTTCATAGCCAGTGGAACCCTTCTTTTTGGCATAGTCGCTCCATCGGATGACGGTCTTGTCAGCAGACTGGCCGATAAGATGCAGGCGCTGCTTATTGGTAGGAATAGTTAGTTTCTCTTCATACACACCATCCTTAATATAGATTGTCGTCTCATCCTGCTTGCAATAATCAGGAGCGGCATCCACTGCCTCCTGAACAGTGAAGAAATCACCGCTTCCGTCCTTCGCCACCACAAAATCATAGTCGACAACATGAGCGGCAAGTTCAGGAATCACGTTCACAATCTCAGGAAGAAGCAGATTGACTATCTTACGTGCACCTGCAACATTGGTGTGGGTATTGTCAACCTTTCCTTCAGGATGTTTAGGATTGGTGCCCTTCTCTATCCACATATAATACTTGCGTGATGGCTCGTCACCGAGGCCTATGAGCCATTCCTGAGTGATGGTGTTTGCATCAATTATGGGCAGGTCATACTCCTTTGCCACCTGCATCACTGCAGCAGGATAGTCTCCATGACATTCTCTCTTGAGTTTTCCCTCATCATCGAACCACCTGCGCGAAACAGGAGTAAAAAGCACTGGCTTGGCTCCAACACTCAATGCATGCTCTACAAAAAGACGGATATTATCCTGATATGCTCCGAAAGGAGCAGCATATCTGGTAGTGTCCGACTCCTTAGAGTCATTATGGCCGAACTGGATAAAGAGATATTCTCCTTTCTTAAGGTCATTCTTCACCCTGTCCCAGATGCCGAGAGTCTGAACACTCTTTGTACTGCGTCCGTTCTGTGCATAATTCGCCACGAGCACATTTGTATCAACGTGGGATTTAAGCCTCTGTCCCCATCCGCGTTCCGGATTCTCATACGAGAGATCCTTGTCCGCCATTGTGGAATCCCCCATCAGCCTAAGTACTATCTTATCCTGAGCAGAAAGACTGAAGGCACTGATAATCAATGAGAGAAACAATACTATCCTTTTCATACCCTAGTCTATTGTCACATTGTGAGAGTTATACTGGTACACATCCGGCATCTCAGAACCGGAAGCATCGGAGCAGTCTATAATCTGCACATTCATGCTGTTGGCAATACTATAACCACGACCTTCAGACTGAGTAATATCGACATTCTTGAGCACGACACCGTTGGCATAGCGCAAGTCGGCTCCCTTTACAGAGACTATATCGCAATCCTCCACCACGATATTCTCAATATTCTTCTCAGGAATACCGTTGAAGTACATAGCCCTTGCTGCCCCACTGCAAATAACATCCTTGATGAATATGTCACGGAACTGAGGAGTAGTCTCATCAGCAGGCACAAACGGCACATTGAACTGGCTTCCTTCCTCTTCTGCAGCCTCAACAGCAGACTTGCCGCCATAATGCAGATCGAAAAGAAGGGGTTCGGTAGGGATGTTCATCATCACAATATCCTCTATGAAGATATTCTTCACGACACCGCCACGTCCGCGACAGCTCTTGAATCTCAGACCCACGTCAGTGCCGAGGAAACGGCAGTTGGCCACCTTCATATTCTCCACGCCACCGGACATTTCGCTGCCGACAACAAATCCGCCATGACCATGGAAGACAATGCAGTTATCCACTATGAGATTCTTACAAGGCCTTGCACGTCTGCGTCCGTCAGCATCCTTGCCGGACTTTATGCAAATGGCGTCATCACCGACATCAAAACTTGAATTTATCACCAGCACATTCTCGCACGAATCCACATCCAGACCGTCTCCGTTCTGTGAATACCAAGGATTACGTACCGTCACATTATTGATTATCACGTTCTTACACATCAGAGGATGTATATTCCAGCATGGAGAGTTCTGGAAAAGGCAGTCCTCCAGGAGAACATTCTCGCAATTCTTGATTCCGATGAGAACCGGACGAAGGTAAGTCTTGACACTGTTCCACTGCTCGTCTGTAGTGAGTCCCTGAGGCACATTGAATGCATCGCTGACTATAGAACCTCTAATGGATGTCGAGTCAGGATACCAGACATTACCCTTTTCATTCGTATATCCGCCGCTCTTGAGAAGTTTCTTCCACTGGGAAGGAGCTATCTTATCTTTCTTCACCTGACGCCATGAATCACCGTTACCGTCTATTGTTCCACCTCCCGTGATGGCGATATTCTTCGCTCCGTCAGCATTGATAGGAGAGAGGCAGCGCTTTGTGTCAAGACCTTCAAACACAGTCTCCACGATAGGATACAGGTCGCGGTCGGTAGAGAACAGGACCACAGCATCCGGACGGACATGAAGTTCGATATTATCCTTGAGGGTGATAGGTCCGGTATGCCATACTCCTGTCGGAACTACAACACGTCCTCCACCAAGTTGCGAAAGGGCATCGATTGCATCGGCAAATGCCTGCGTATTGAGGAAGACACCATCACCGACTCCACCGAAGTCAGCGACACTTACCTCGCGTGAGGGAATCAGCGGACGCTGCACCTTTTCCATTTCAAAAGGAAGGTCATCGTAGAGATAGTCGAATTCATAGTTCGAACTGCAGGAAAGCATTGAAATCCCGACAAAAAGAACAACTGCCGGGCGGATCAGTTTAGTGATTAACGTGGTCATGATAAAAGCCTGTTATTGATTATTGCAAATATAACCAACAACAGACTTATTTCATTGTATTTTTTAACACAAAAGATATAAAATCTTTCAGTATTATTTAGAAAGGTCTCTATGATAAGTGCCTATTTCGAATTCTCCTGCAAGAATACCATATCCGTTCTCGGCCAGAGACTCAAGTTCATTCTCACCCGGATACACCTCCACAGGAGCAATAAATCCTACGCGACGCGCTATATCGTCGGTAATAGCCCTGGAATTGGCTATGCCACCCGTCAGGACAATTGCATCCACTTTTCCGTCAACCACAACTGCCATAGAAGCGATATATTTGGCTACTGACACAGCGAATCCCTTGAGGAACACTTCGCACTGAACATCACCGGCCTCTGCACAGGCTGCCACTTCACGGATATCGTTGGTACCGAAATATGCAACTGCACCACCCTTTCCGACGAGTTTCTTCTTTATCTCATCCTTGGAATACTTGCCGCTGAAACACATCTCCACAAGCGGGAATCCAGGCACGGTGCCGGCCCTTTCAGGACTTATAGGGCCATCGCCACCAAGAGCATCAGTAGTGTCGATCACAAGTCCGTTCCGATGAAGTGACACTGAAGATCCTCCGCCCATATGCGCCACAATCACAGTAACTTCCTTATTGGATTTACCCACGCTGCGAGCATAACGGCGTACCATGGCACGGGAATTAAGAGCATGGAAAAGCGTACGGCGCTCAAATTCAGGGATACCACCTACCTTTACCTCCGGAAGCATCTCATCAGCCATAGGGGGATCCGCGATAAACGCACGGCACTCACCCTCAATTCCTTTCGCAGATCGTGCACTATTCACCTCTGAAGCAATATCATCTGCAATCAGCGCACTGAGGTTACAAGCATGAACACCATCCTTTCCGGACCTCAATGCATCCTTCATTTCCTGATTGACACCATACACTCCGGTACGGATAGGAGTAATAAGTCCTCCGCGTGCCATAGCCAGGTCGATGGTCTCCAAGGCAATACCTTTTTCAGCAAGAAAAGCGGTAATTGCATCGCGACGCATGCCGCCCTGATCCATTACAGAAGCATATTTCGCAACCTCTTCAGCAGAATGAGTGAGATTCTTCTCGAAAAGCATCTCTCCTGCATCATAAAAACCTATCTTGGTCGAGGTGGAACCTGTATTAACCACCAGAATTCTTCCTTTCATAATACCTCCTTCTATACAGACATTGCAGCAATGGCAATCGAATTAAGCTTAGTATCTATGCTATCCGCACGGCTTGAAAGCACGCATGGCACCTTAGCTCCTACCAGCATACCAGCCTGCTTCACACCAGGAACAAGCTTCGAATTAGCCTTGTAGAACACATTTCCTGACTCGATGTTAGGGAAAAGTATGCAGTCCGCATCACCTGCAACCGGGCTCACAAGCCCTTTAATCTGCACAGACTCCATATCAATAGCTACATCCAGAGCCAAAGGACCGTCCGCTATGCATCCGCGTATCTGTCCGCGCTCCACCATCTTTGAGAGCATTGCAGCCTCGACAGATGCCGGCTGGCTTGCAAGCACCTGCTCGGTGGCCGCAAGAATCGCCACCTTCGGAGTCTGGACGCCTACGGCCTTGGCAGTCCTTACAAGACATTCCATAATAATCTGCTTCTGCTTCAGGTCCGGAGCCGGAATCACCGCAACATCACCGACAAAGAGCAGCTTATGGTACGCAGGAATCTCAAGGGTAGTACAATGTGTAAGGGTGCCCTTAGGAGGCAGGAGTCCTGTCTCCTTGTTGAGAATCGCACGGAGGAACTTGTCTGTAGAACACAGTCCCTTCATCAGGAAGTCTCCTTCACCGTCACGGACCATCTGCACTGCCTGAGCCACAGACTTCAGTTCATCAGGATTATGCACGATTGTAAAGATACCCGCATCTACACCTTCTTCTGCACATGCCTTGGCAATAAGTGCGTCATCACCGACAAGAATAACATCCGCAAGTCCAAGCTCAACAGCTTTTGAAGCTGCGGCTACAGTGTGGGTATCCACACCCCATGCTGCAATCATCCTCTTCCTGCTGTCCCTGCCTTTGAGGAAAGCATAAATCTCTTCGAATTTCGTAAACATTTCGGATTCGATTATAAATAAAGGCTGAACAAAAAGACGCGCTTTTCATTCAGCCTCACTCGTGATTACTCTTCGTTCTGAACGATATTCATTGTATCTCGTGCAATCATCAGCTCCTCGTTGGTAGTGATGAGAGCGACCTTCACTTTAGAATCAGGAAGTGTAAGGATTGTGTCCACACCTCTAACTACATTAGCGTCATAGTCGAACTTAACTCCGAGATATGTGAGATTCTCGCAGACTCTGCGGCGAAGACGACTGTTGTTCTCGCCGATACCGCCTGTGAACACGATCAGGTCCACACCGTTCATAGCAGCAGCATATGCTCCGATATACTTGGTAATCTCATATGTAAGCTTCTTAAGAGTAAGCTTAGCCTTAGGATTGCCCTCGTTTGCAGCTGTATCAAGGTCACGTGCATCCGAAGACACGCATGACAGACCGAGGAAACCGCTCTTCTTGTTAAGCACTGCGCTCATCTGTGCTGCGGTAAGACCTTCCTTCTCCTGAATATATGTCACGACATCCGGGTCGACACTACCGCTTCGGGTACCCATGATGAGACCTTCAAGCGGAGTAAATCCCATAGTGGTGTCGATGGATTTTCCGTTTACCACTGCAGCAATCGAACTTCCGTTTCCGAGATGGCAAGTGATGATCTTCGAATAATTAAGGTCGAGACCGGCGAACTTCGCACCCTTTGCAGACACATACTTGTGGCTGGTACCGTGGAAGCCATAGCGGCGTACTCCGTATTTCTCATAATATTCATATGGCAGAGCATACATATATGCATATGAAGGCATTGTCTGATGGAATGCAGTGTCAAAGACACCCACCTGAGGAACAGACGGGAGCACTGCAGACACAGCCTTGATGCCAAGAATATTCGCAGGGTTATGAAGAGGAGCGAATACCGAGCACTTCTCGAGCTGAGCCACAACATCGTCATTGATAAGCTGGCTGCAAACGAACTCTTCTGCTCCGTGGACAACACGATGTCCTACAGCCTCGATGTCCTCAAGTGTAGAAAGCACACCATACTCCTTATCAGTCAATGCATCGAGAACAGCCTGAATACCGACAGTATGGTTCTCGATAGGCATCTCCTTCTCGAGTTTTTCCTTACCTGTCGCCTGATGCTTCAAGCATCCTACCTCCAATCCGATCCTCTCAACCAGACCCTTGGCCAGAAGATCATACACCTCATCACTCTTCATATCAAGAAGCTGATACTTGAGTGAAGAACTGCCGCAATTAAGAACTAAAATGATCATTTCCGTATAGTTTGTTAGATTATTCGTATCAAAACGCACAAAGTTATAAAAATAATCGCTACTTTCGCAAAAAACAGGAACTAAATGGACGAGGGGAAGGACATAGCAGGGTTTATAATTCCATATTCGGCAGGCATATTCATATCAGTCATCGGAGCTGCTGCGCTCGGCAGCATTCTTGTACCTGCCGCCTCAGCATCATCAGTCATTGCAGCAACATCTTTGATTATCATGCTTCTGCCTGGCAGAAAGCACATTCATCCGGTGTTTACCTGGATGCTGATAGCAATCGCAGGAATGTCATGCGGACTCATGTGCGGCCTCACAGGTATCCTGAATTCATGGAGTCCTGCCACATGCACAGGATGGTTTTGGGAGACCGCCCACACATTCAGACTTTCCCTTGAAGCTGCCATAGACGCAATCCCATTCCAGGATGACAACACTTCCTCCCTGCTGAAGGCGCTCCTCACAGGAAACCGGGAATCGCTACCGACACATATTACGGATGCATTCCGGGCCAGCGGAGCATCGCACATCCTTGCTTTGTCGGGCCTGCATCTGGGAATGATCTACGGTATACTTGTAAAGATTCTCGGCTTGCTGGGCAACAGCCCTAGAGCAAGAACCATCCGCTCCGCACTGCTCATATCAGCATGTGGTTTCTACACAATGGCGACCGGAGCTGGTCCTTCGATAACAAGGGCATTCCTATTTATCCTTCTGGGGGAAGCCGCACGGCTGACATGCAGGAGCAACAGTCTCGGTCATGTTCTTGCCGCCGCTCTCCTGATCCAGCTGACCTGCGACCCTCTTTCAGCAGGCAGCGTAGGATTCCAGCTGTCATACGCAGCTATGGTTGGCATTGCATTCATATATCCTCAGCTAAGCGGACTCTGGCCACAAGGTACCTTAGGACCACTTGGATGGATATGGAAATCCTCAGCCATGTCCATATCATGCCAGCTCACGACAGGTCCTATCGCCTGGCATTATTTCGGTACATTCCCTAAGTATTTTATCCTCACCAACATGATCGTCCTCCCTCTGACAGGAATCATCATTCCCTTCTCAATTGCAGTAATTCTGCTGAGCCTGACAGGCTTCTGTCCTGACATTATAATAAAAAGTCTCGAGGGCATCATCACCATAATGACAGATGCCCTCGAGATAATCTCAACTATGTAGATCCGCTATTGAGCTTCACGTACGCATCTGACTGATGCGCCAAATGAATTCCGGCTACCCTTTGAAGCGAACAGCTCAGACTGATCGCAAACAAGATAACGATAATATGCCATATCAGGCTCCTCTTCCACGAAATCTGCTGTCCAGAACACAGCATATTCATTCAAGCCGGAGAAATTCTTTCCGGCAACAACGTATCCGGAAGGAATGAACGCCAGTCCGCTGACATTTGAAATATCTCCTACAGTCGGGTAATACTGCCACATTTCATTACCATTAAAAGTAACATCTGCCATAAGGGCAGCTGCAACTCCTTCTACCGGGCCATAAGATGTAATATCCTTTGACTCAGTGAATTCAGCAGCCATAGCAACCCATTCTGCGTCTGTAGGAAGTCTCCAGCCATCAGGACATGCAGTCAAAGCCTCATCAAATGTATAATAGCGCCCGAACACATCAGACATCACCTCAGCATTCTTATAAGCCACACCTGAAGCCGGAGCTGCAAGATTGCTGCGAAGCCAGTCCAGATTGCCGATAGTTGTATAATAGTAATCAACACCTTGCGCAGTCACTTTTGGTTCAGAGGCCTTGATTCCAGTGTTCTTGATGGAGCCGTCCAGACCTCCCTTCACCACCTTCACCTCACGCATTGCAGAAGAAGTTGAATATCCTTTAGCAAATGCACCAGCATAAACTGTATAAGTCTTAAGGGTATCCGAGAAAGTATGGGTAAACGATCCATCTGAAGGTTTTCCGTCAGGCTTGCTGCTGTCAAGACCGTTAGAGAATCTGGTCGTGTCGTATTTAGTCATTGTCGGGGTGACTTTCCAATAGTAACCAAGTTCCTTTCCATCAGGATGTTTCACTCCCTTAGGCGTCATGGTTACAGTCTGGAGCGGAGCCACGTACTCCGGTACAGAAAAAGTCAGAGCACCATTCAGAGACGGAATCGAAGCAGTCTCCTCATCTTTTTCACAAGCTGAAACAGCCAGTACTAAGGCTGCAATAATAAATAGTTTTCTTAAACTCATTTCAAAGAAATTCTTTTACAATCCTGCAAATATACGACTTTTTCATTTGAAAAAGCGCTACCTTTGTACAAATAGTTTGCCGGATACAATTTTAAAGACAATGAGAAACATAACACAAATAATATACACATTCGTCCTGATGCTGATGATAGTCTCTTGTCAGGAGCCCAACAGATACATCACCATCACAGGATATGCCCAAGGGGGCACCTATGCGGTTAAGCTAAACCTTAGCGGAGTAAGCGTCAGTCCGGAAGAAATCAGAGAGAATGTGGACAGACTGCTCGTAAACATCGACAAATCGCTATCCGGCTACAACCGCAATTCTCTGCTCAGCCGCTTCAACTGCGGCGAAGCCATAACTCCGGATTCACTATTCCTTGACATATACTCGCATGCATGGAATATATGGACAGACACAGAGGGGGTGGTGGATGTGGCCTCAGCACCGCTTTTTGACCTATGGGGATTCGGATTCAGGTCGGGAGCCCTGCCGGATGACGCGGCAGTGGCCGCAACAATGCAGAATTCCGGAATGCACAGACTGCGCAAGGATATGCCGTCCGCAATTGCACCGGACGGAACATTGAGGGGATCCGACATGCTGATTGAAGCCGGTAATGCTCCAATGTTGAACTACAATGCCATAGCTCAGGGATACAGTTGCGACGTTGTGGCGCACTATCTATATTCTATAGGAGTACAGGACATGATGGTGGATATCGGAGAGATATACTGTGACGGCAGGAATCCTTCCGGGAAGCCATGGTCGCTCGGCATCGACAAGCCGGTGGACGGCAATGACGAACTTGGCGCACACCTACAGGGTATATTCAAGGTACCGGAAGGGCCTCACGGAGTCGTCACATCAGGCAACTACCGCAAGTTCTACGTCAAAGACGGCAGAAAATACGCCCATACCATCGACCCACGTACTGGATATCCGGTATCGCATAATCTCTTAAGCGCCACCATTGTAGCGACAGATGCGACCGCTGCTGACGCCTATGCCACATACTGCATGGTAATCGGTCTGGAAGAATCGATTAGATTTCTGGAGTCACGTCAAGACCTCGAAGGATGCCTGATCTACGATGAAGCAGGAGAATTCAGAACATGGTGCTCAAGCGGATTCAAACTCGAAGATCCGAAATAAACTATCTCATATCCGTCACAATCCAGGAAGAATCGAACTTTATATTAGGACGGAAATCCTCTGCTGCACGCTTTTGGTTAAGACTCATGGAGCTTACTTGAACATGCACGTTGTTGCCGTCATTAAAGGCAAACACACCGGAAAGTATCGATGCGTCAGCCTTTGAAATTTCCACATTACAGAAAGCCATATTGCCAGAGGTCTTGGGAGACATGAAGAATGTAATTGATTTCCCATCAGACGATTCCAAGGCACGAGTCAAATTGAAGAGTTCCTGCATGCGCACAAAAAGGCTTGCTGGATTGGTCAGGATCGCTCCGTCATCTTCACCGGAAGCCGGCTCTATGACCACTTCCTTAAGAGAAGGATCCGCCACCCACAGGGTCTTTCCATCACACCACATCTGTATGCCGTTTCCGGTCATGATCCACATATCCCCCTGTACATCCAGTTTACCCTCTCCTACAGCCTTTACTCCGGACACCTCCGTCTCATAGGTGTATATCATCTCCACACTAGAAGACGCCATATCCGAATATAGCTTATCAAGAAGCGCAGTATCCTGCGCGGAAATGGCTCCCGCATAAAAGAGCAGAAGCGCCATAAATATATATCCGCACAAACGTTTCATACTAATCCCTAACAAAATGTGAGAGAATCTCATCGAGTTCGTCAAACGTAGATACAAGCACCTGACGAGGCTTCGAACCTTCCTGAGGTCCCACGATGCCGGCTCCCTCGAGCTGATCCATCACACGTCCTGCTCTCGCATATCCCATGCCGAGACGTCGCTGAAGATCGGAAGTCGATCCTCTTTGTGATGTCACGACCATACGGGCAGCATCTTCGAACATAGGGTCGATATTCTGCATATCTATGGTTCCTCCGCCTGCTTCGCCGTCCTGAGACTCCGGCACAGGCAGGTAATAAGGAGTGTTATAACTCTTTTTGTGGCCTGTCTGGTCGCCGATGAACTTAGTCACCTTATTTATCTCAGCCATGCTCACAAGGGCACACTGCACTCGTTCCATCTTCACACCGGCATAATAAAGCATATCTCCCTTTCCAATGAGATTCTCAGCTCCGTTGGAATCAAGGATTGTCCTGGAATCAGTGCTTGAAAGCACACGGAAAGCGATTCTCGTAGGGAAATTAGCCTTTATCAGGCCAGTGATGACATTCACAGAAGGACGCTGCGTAGCGATAATCACATGGATACCGGCTGCCCTACCCTTCTGGGCAAGACGTATGATTGAAGCCTCGATATTCTTAGCCGACTTCTTGGCCTCCTGGTTTGCACCTCCGGACATGATCAGGTCAGCATACTCGTCGATCACAACCACAAGATAAGGCAGGAACTTATGGCCTTCGGTCGGCAGGAGATAACGGTCCCTGAACTTCTCGTTATAAAGCTTGAAGTCATTCACTCCAGCCTGTGCAAGAAGGGCATACCTCTCATCCATCTCAATACATAGGGAGTTAAGCACCTGCTCAGCCTGCTTAGGATTCTTGATTATTGCATTCTTCTTCTCATCCTCCTCGCTTGCCGCCATAGGAAGCACAGCCAGATAATGCTTAAGCAGCGAGTTATAGGCGGTAAACTCCACCATCTTAGGATCTATGAACACAAATTTGAGCTCGGAAGGATGCTTGGCATACAGGAGAGACGATATTATCACATTGAGGCCCACCGACTTACCCTGCTTTGTGGCACCTGCCACAAGAAGATGAGGTGCATCTGTCAGGTCGAAAGTCTTTACCTTCTGAGTGATGGTATATCCTATCGCAATAGGAAGTTCTGCATCGCTATTGCGGAATGATTCGTCATTAAGCATCTGTTTCAAAGGTACGATAGACGGAAGGCTGTTCGGGACCTCTATACCCACGCTGTCAGGAAGCATCACCACACGCACTCCGCTCACACCAAGAGCCATTGCTATTTCCCTATGGACAGTCTCGATAGACGACACCCTCACACCAGGGGCAGGCACAACCTTGTATAGTGTCACGGTAGGACCCACCACAGCTGTCACCTTATCCACTTCTATACGGTAGTTCAGGAGCGTAGCCCTGATCCTATTGTTATTGATATCTAGCTCCTGCTGGCTCACTTTGTGTTGACCTTCAGCATAATCCTTGAGAAGGTCCAGAGAAGGGAATTCGAATTTTTCCAGTTCCTCACGGTTATCAATTCTCGGGAGTTCCTCTGTCACAGGATTTGTAATATGGTCGTCACGGATAACCTCTATCGTCTGATCCGGATCGACAGGCTGAGCATGATCGACAGGAGCTACCGGTTCCGGCACTACCTCAGGTTCTGGAACTACAGGTTCCTGAACTACAGGATCAGGTGCTATTGGGTCTGGTGCTGCCGGGACTGGGCATACAGGTCCATCCGGTTCCTCCGGTTCCTCCGGCACAACTTCCGTCACGATTTCGTCGATTTTATCCTCACCAGGAATTTCCTGCCTCTCACCAGTCATGGCAAACCAACGCGCGAACTTCGCACTGAACATAAGCAGCCATCCGATTACGAGAGCCACAAGTACCAGGGCTGTTACAGGTATTCCGATAAGATTCGAAGCCCACATAACGACTGCATATCCGGCATCGCCGCCAAGTCCCCCACCGAAGAATGTGTCATTCCCTAACTGCATCGAGCAGAATGACAGGATCAGCGACGACAGAAAAGCTCCGGTCAAAGTGATGAATGCCGTACGCATCAGGCCAATACTTCTATTCCAGAAGAAAAGCCTGAATGCCACAGCTCCCATGAGGAAGACAAGGGCAAAGCTTCCAAGTCCGAAACACTCAGCCACCAGAAAACGACTCCATAAATATCCTGCTTTTCCAGCCCAGTTAGCCACTTCAACTCCTTTATCCATCATGGCAGGATCGGCCATCAGGCTCTGGTCAGCCTTCCATGTAAACAGATATGAAACCACTGAAATGAACGAAAAAGCCGCAAGCACAGCCACAGCTACCCCCGTATATTTCAAAATGTTGGACTTCCTCTGCGGAGTCATGTCAGAAAAGAATGAGAAGCGTGAGCGCTTCTCTTTCCCCTTGTTGTTCTTATTCGTCTTTGCAGCCATTACTTATGCTGTTTTCTCATTTTACCGTTATTTCTCTGACGCTGGTTCTTGCCGTTTCCCTTGCTCTGAACATTTCCAGGACGACTGAAAGACTGACCGGCATCTACCTTGCCGATATGAAGTCCCTCCGGAATCCTTATTCTATAGTCAGACAACTTCTCAATATCCTGGAAGATAGTTTCTTCAGAAACAGTATCCTTATTCCATATAAGATACTGCTGACGCATATATATCGCAAGGGAGCGTATCATAGCCGTCTTCGTCTCCCCATCCTCCTTCTCGGCCACAAGGTCTATCATACTTTCTATATTGCGTCCGTAATGAGTAGCCTTCACCGGTTTTGTCTGTAGCGGGACAGCAAGAGGCTTATCATTCAAGCTCTCCGGTGCAGGCATCGGATACGGAGCATCCACATCAAGATCAAACCCTGAAATAATGAAAAGATGGTCCCAAAGCTTCTGCTCGTAGTTATCCTGAAGATGTACGGCCGGATTAAGTATTTCCATGACCTTTATGATAGCCCTGGCTTGTTCATTCCTCTTCTGACGGTCCTCGATGGTCTTGAGATATTCAACCATCTTCTGCACATTTCGTCCATACTCAGGGATGTATAGCCTGACCCTCTCAGTATTATAAAGCAGTTTGCAAGTATCTATTTTATTATTCTCTTCCATATCCTGTTATTTACGACATTCCTGCAAATATAATCATTTTAAATGACATCGACAATCTCACCAGTGTGCACAAACCAAAGACTTGCAGAAACGTCCTCATATCCCAGACGTCGCCAAATGTCAGCATACTTAAGCAACTGTCTCTCGTACTTAGGGTTATGCTCTCCGAACTTATAATCTACAATATTCACTATGCCTCCTGTGACCACCACACGGTCAGGCCGGTATGTCCGTCCGTCGGAATCTATTACCGCAGTCTCATTGAGAATCCGCGACGGCTTAGGGCAGAACCAGCCCCTTGAAGCGACAGAATCTATTCTTGCTTCCAAAAGCAACCGAGTTTCAGAGGCCTGTTCTTCAGACAGTTGACCGGAGATCACAGCCATCTGGACCGCATCTTCAAGATCCTCGCGCACAGTCACATGAGACAATATATCATGAAGCACGATACCCTTGATACGATGGGACGCATCCACTCCAGCCGCTCCATCCTCTGCAAAGAAGTCAAACGAATCAGGGCTGAACCTCAATCGTCCACGCTCCGGCCATGAGCAGAAATGAGCCGGTACAGAAAGCAATGCATCCGTCCTGCACTCTTTTTCATGATGCGGCATATGTCCAAACATAAAGCTCTCTGAATCAGGATTATCCGCATCCAGAGCCTCAGGCTCAAGTCCCAATCCAGCTCCCTTTGCATGGGCATACCAGTAGAGCAGCTGTGAAAAATCCTTGACAGACGTCTCATTAAAGCTTTTATCTTCTATGGCATCCTTCACATCCTCCGGCAAAGCAGCTATAACTTCCATGAACTCCTTCGCTCTGGTCAAAGCCACATACACCACATTAATATTATCGACAAACTGCATCTGCACCTCATCCCTATAATGTCTGGCAAATAGAGTATTTTCACTCTTTGACGAAAGATTCACATCATATATTCCCTGTGCCACATCCGCAAGCTCCGTCCCGGCCACATCAGGTCTGCACCATTTCTTCTCATACTTTGAAAGACCGACACCCTCCATGAAAGGCACTATTACATAAGGAAAGTCCAGTCCTTTGGATTTGTGGACAGTCATTATCCTCACAGCATCTCCTACACTTGGAGAACTTATGCAGCGGGTATTGCCGTCCCACTCCTTAAGGAAAGCATGCAGGTTGTTGCCATCAGTAGACACAAAGTCGCGCAGCACATCCATAAAAGACTGTATATAAAGCACTTCCGCATCAAAGGACACCTTATCATATTCTTTCAGTTTCCTGAGGAGGTCTTCGCACAGATCTATAATTGACGCATAGCTCTGAGGAACCTCAACATCCAGATGAACGGCAAGATACTTAGCCATCGAATCATCAGGATTATCTATACTCGACAGCAGAGACACAAGGCGACGGACAGTAAGTGACGAAGAAATCATCAGGGAATCATCCGTCACCACCCTTACCTTGTTGGCCATAAGGTGTGATGCGACCTCGGCCCCATCCCTGTTCCAACGCACAAGCACTGCCACATCCTTATATGAATACCCATTAGCCAAAGCATTGTTTACGGAATCGAGAATGGTCTGCAGCTCTTTCTCACGACTGCAGAAAGTCAGTTTCACCGCCCCGTTTTTCTCCTTGGCAACCTCTTGCTCCACATCCTCATAAATCCCGGCCAGCACCTTCGAGCCATCTCCGTACTTTCTGTCCAGTACGTCGGAAACCTCTGTAAAGAATGAGTTGTTGAAGCGGACAATGTTTCCGTAGCTTCTCCAGTTGGTGTCGAGGGTATCAAGTTTGACCTGCTTGTCAAAAGCAGCCGGAACCTCATCCCTAAGCAGTTTCCAGTCAGAATTACGGAAGCGGTATATACTCTGCTTCACGTCTCCTACAATCAGATTATAGAAACCGTTGTCTATGCTGTTCTTCAGAAGAGGACGGAAATTATCCCACTGCACGCGCGATGTATCCTGGAACTCATCCAAAAGAAAATGTTCATAACGCACTCCAAGTTTCTCATATATGAATGGTGTGTCTGTGCCGTCTATGATGTTCTTGAGAATGGTATTGGAATCATCGAGACTTAGGACGTTCTTCTCCTTGAGCAGAGCTTCAAATTCACGATGAAGCTCATTCGCAATACCGAACCCATACACCTGAGCCTGAAGAAGGAGGGCTGTATTATAAACCTTGTAGTCCTTATCGAACAAAGAGGTGAAACCATTCACAGCAGCGACTAGAGCCGGTGTCACACTATCCTTAAGATGCCAATTCTTCTTCGGGAACCATTTTTCTGGATTATCTGCATTTTTTCTGAAAGAATCTGTCAAAGGAGGTACGAAATCCTTATCCTTCAAGGCCTTATACTTTTCAATAGCCTTATCCATAAAATGGGACGAAGTATCGGAAGGGTCTATAGCAGCTGCCACGAATGCCTTCTTCATGGCTAAAGCGGCATCCCTGACCGCAACAACATAATCCTGACACACCTTCTCACATCCTTCGGAAAGTTTCTTCAGACCTTCTTCGCTATAAAGATCATTTTCATTGAGTTTCTCACTTTCAATCAGCGAACGGTGTTCCTCACTCTTAAGTCTGGAAGCCACATTCTTCAAGGTAAAGTCCAGCTTATATCCTTCGCCTTCTTCTATCTGCGATATCGTATTATCGGTAAGCCACTTAAGCTTCTTCTCATCCTTCTTGTCCCCTGTCATGGAATCCAGCACCCGATCCACACTTTCAGCAATCAGAGACTCCCTGTCAAGCTCCACCTGATACGAAGCAAACTGGCCGATCTCCTTGGAGAAAGCCTTCAGAGTCTGCTGAAAAAAGCGGTCGATGGTGCTCACGGCAAAGGCGCCGTAATCATGAAGTATATTGCACAGAACAGTCCCTGCAACCTCAGCAAGCATCTTGTCGTCAGGATACAATCCTGGAATGAAATCCCCGTAATAATCGGAAGTCTGCGGAGCTGTGGCAAGCACATGAAGTTCCTTCAAAATCCTGCTCTTCATTTCCTCTGTAGCCTTATTCGTGAAGGTCACAGCCAGAATATGCCTATAGGCATACCTATCCTCGCTCTGCAGCAGGAGAGTTATATATTTCTTTGCAAGCATGAATGTCTTGCCGGATCCGGCCGAAGCCTTGAGTATCTCTATCATATCCTTAACGCCTTTATCTTCCGCATATCATCTTGAAATCACACCACTCGCAGTGTCCCTCGTCCTGCGTCATCCGGAACGGCACTTCCGGATCCTGTATCTCGCGGATCAGCTTTTCCAGACGCTCATCCATCTCAGATGCAAAATGCGAATCAAGAGGGCACACACGAGGCACATCCGCGAACAGACCCGCTGTTGCATACATCGAGTTGCTTATATTCGCAAGGGAAGCCACCCCTTTCTCACTCAACATCTTGTCATATATAAAGAACTGGAGACCAGCCTTCACCTTCCTTCTCACCTCCTTCTCAGGGCTGAAGATGGCATCTGCTATATCCGCAGCGGAATCACCGGCCGCCATCAGCACGGATGGGTCATCCTTTCCGCTCTTATAGTCCACAAGCCTCACATTTCCATCCGAACCTATGCGGTCAATCCTGTCTGCCACACCAAAGAACTTCAGTCCGTATAGTCCTGCACTTATCGGTTCCTCAAGTCCGAGAATCTCAAAATAATCCGCTCCATAGCTCCGAAGCAGCTGAATATCACGTCTGATGGTTTCCATCACATAACGCACTATCACACTCACTACCACGAGATTCCTGCCAAGAATCTCATCTGTGCCCAACTCATTCTTAACAAGAGACTCCACCTTCCGCTTCACATCCGCATCACGGTCCTTCCAGGAATCCAGATACTCCAGAGTCACCTTCCGCATGAAATCCGGCTTCGCCGAACGCTTATCATAGACTGTATCGGACATCATCTCATCTTCCGACACGAACAGCGCCCACATAGTATTGTGATAAACGTTACCGATCATCGCCGGATCCATGGTCTCAGCCACCTCCCTGTCCTTCTTCAACTTCTCCACCGAATAATAATAGAAGCGCATCGGGCAGTCCACATAATTCTGGAGCGACGAAGGCGACAGCCAGCTGTCCGCTATTGTCCGGAGCATCTCAGGAGTCTTTTCCACAACATGCTCCTTTCCAGACGGAAGCCCGGGCTCAGCATCGGAAACATATGTATTCACATCAGCATGGAAATGATATCTGAGCTGCTTGATATATCGGCTTTCCTCCCCGTTTCTGAGGCCCTCGGTGCGGGAATCATACAGCATCCACACAGTCTCCGCCCTGGAAACAAGCCTATAGAAATAGTAAGCCCACACGGCATCCTGGTACTCGTAAGTTGGAAGACCGAACACCTTCCTTAGCTCAGGAGGCACAAACGACGAGCTCACGCTCCGGCGAGGAAATACACCCTCATTGCATGACAGGATAACCACATTCCTGAAATCCAGAGCTCTGGTTTCTAGAGGTCCCATTATCTGGAGTCCTTTCAGAGGCTCACCCGAAAATGGCACAGCCACACCGGAAAGAAGAGAATCCAGAAGCTTCAGATAGGTAGAAGGCATGATCTTAAGATTCATGGCCTTGAGCCTGCTCACAGCACACCAGTATTCCTTGGCGAAGTCCATCTCCAGAGCCACATCCGAATTCCTCATCAGAAGCGGAGACATGAACGAAATCACCTCCTGCTGATACGCCGCGATACGGCTTATCTGTTCAGAATCTGCCGCAGCCATATCATTTACTACCGGACGGAACACCATATCGAACAAAGGGAATCCAGAAAGTTCTTCCTGAGAGATATAGTACCTGGCCGCCTGCTTGATCTGAGCCACCCTTTCACGACAAGGCTCCATCTCCTCTCCATCCATAAGCTTACGGAACAGAGCATTCGAGAATACATCCCATACATATTTATGGTAGAACCTGCATCTTCCGTCCTTCCTGTTAACATGCATCTGCATCTTCATGATATCTCCCATCAGCGACCATAATTCACTATAAGACATCGGATAACCCATGGTCACATTGATATCTGACACCTCCTCAGGAATCGAATTGAGCAGCGGAATCAGAAGTCCCTCATCAGGCAAAACTATCGCGCAATCCGACTCCGAAGCCTTAAGTCCCACCTTAGAAAGGATACCCTCCACATTTTTCACCTGCCCGTAGGAAGAAGGCACACTCAGCACATTGAACTGAGGCGTCCCGACCCCATCCGCATCAAGACTGAAGGCCTGGGGATAATCCTTCACATTCTTAGACATGAAGAATGAAGACT
>JAEIGA010000684.1_pt1 | contig 50202 bp, 69 predicted proteins | sample 9270691 | NCBI WGS metagenome assembly JAEIGA01 (sample SAMN17057246, study PRJNA624740) | gut metagenome | biome: biome; isolation source: fecal sample | host: Bos grunniens | place: China: Xizang | collected 2019 | reverse complement strand
CTTAAAGAATTAGAAAGAAATGGAAAGATTAATTGAAATTTACACAATGGAAGATGCAATAAGAGATGCGAAGAAAAAGCGAGTTAAGAGTAGCATTTTGCCTGTTTCTGACAAAGAAGTTTTTAAAGCCTTAGAGTCTTATGGAGGATTCAACGAAGGAAATTTTGAACGTGTCGGAAATAACGTGGTAATTGCAGAAGGCGGAATAGTAGTAGTAAAAAAAGAAGAAGGTAGAAGTGCACAAGTAGTACTTGATGTAAGCGGTCGCCCGTTTCAAATGTTTGAATGGGATAAGCTAAGAGGAAAAGTATGGTGCACAGACGAAATTTATGATGATGTAAAGAAAGCCCACGAGAGATTATTTGGATAATGAAAGAAAAATAATATTATGGAAAGATTACCGAAAGATACAGAAGACAATGGCCTAAGCAAAGCATTTCTGGCTTTGGCAAAAAGAGCTGCGTATCAGTCTTTAGAAGACTTCTACATAACGCTTGAAGACACGTTTGTCAACGAGGACACTGGCGAGGAGTCGTCAACCAAGTATGACATTGGATTGTTTGCTAAAAGTGTACCAGACGCAACAAAGAAAGCGGAGGAGTATTGCAAGCAAGGTCTGACAGATCTGAGCATCGTCAGCGTAAAGAGAACAAAGTGGATTGATATTCTGTAGTTTTTAAAAAAGCAGGAGGATGAAAAGAGGAGAGCCGAGATTTAGGAGGTGGAGCAAGGAGGATGTCGACACCCTAATACGAATGCGCCAGGAGGGGGAGTCTATTAGCAAGATAGCCGCAAGGCTTGGCAGGACTCCCCGTCAGGTGCGGTCAGAATACTTTTCACTAAAAAAGAAATTTAGTAAGTAAAAAAATATAATATATAATACTATGGCAATCAATATAGTAATATTAATGGGTAACGCTTCTGATGCTCCACGCATCAAGCAAATGGCATCGGGGATAAAGGTAGCGAATTTCTCTATAGCCACTAACAACAAAGGCTACACGAAGCAGGACGGCACTGTAGTCCCGCCAAGTACGGACTGGCATAACGTTGTGGCATGGGGATGGCTGGCGGAGGTCGCCGAAAAACATGTCAGCAAGGGCACTCCACTATATGTCCAGGGAATGCTGAAAACCAAATCGTACGAGGCTAATGGTGTGAAGAAGTATGTCACGTCAGTGGAATGCGAGAAGCTGCAGGTGCTGAATAGCGGTAGTGTGACAGCGCAAGGTGTTCCGGTGATGACAAGCGATGATGACCTATATCCATTCGGCAGATGAGACACGAAGAGAGCAGACTGCAGATTAACTGCGTGAAGGTGTTCAGACTACGCTATCCGCATTTCGCTAATCTGCTCTTCTCTGTTCCTAACGGAGGAGCGAGAAGACCCGTTGAAGCATCAATCATGAAGGCAGAGGGCATGACAGCAGGTGTGTCGGACCTTATTCTGCTTGTGCCCAACGTGAGGTATCACGGCATGTGCATAGAGATGAAGACACGCACAGGAAGACAGAGCGATGCGCAGAAAGAGTGGCAGAAGGCTGTGACAGCATTGGGGTACAAGTATGCTATAATTCGTTCATTAGATGAATTTATTAATATTATTGACAAGTATTTTATGTTAACTTGATATAAATATTAATATTAAAGTCATAAATATTAAGGCAATTAGATGTTAATATGCGTCTAATTGTCTATTTTTGTTGCCGATAAGTTGGCCGTGAAGGCCTTACAAGTTTAACACATTAAAAAACAGGACTATGAAAATTTTGACAGAAGGAGAAGGATGGATGCTGATATGCATCTTCTTTCTAACAATGCTGGCAACAGTATTCTTTACCCGTCGTCAAGAACAGACGAAGGTGGAATTTCTGTTAGCGGGCAGAACAGCGCCGTGGCTACTCACGGCATTCAGCATGGCTGCTACATGGGTATGGGCACCATCCATGTTTACGGCAGCGGAAAAAGCATACACGCAAGGATTAGCCGGTGTGTTTTGGTTTGTGGTGCCCAATGTGCTTACGTTGGTGCTCTTTGCGTTCTTCGCTAACAAGATGCGTCAGATCCGTCCGTTCGGTTGGACATTCTCGGATTACATCCGTGAGACGTACAGCAATAGAGCGCATAATATGTTCTTGATTGAGAGCTTCGGTTTGCAGACCTGCTCGCTTGCGGTGCAGCTGCTTGCAGGAGCGACAATCTTCCACAAGGTGACAGGACTGCCATTCTTGTCAACGACACTGATACTTGTTGCGATTCCTCTGCTCTATTCGATGGCGAGAGGCTTGCGAGGAAACATTATCTCAGACTTCGTGAAGATGGCATTCATAGCGATAACTCTCATACTCGGGTTGCCAATCATGCTATCGAACACAGGAGCGGAAACGTTCTTCAATGGTCTTGGCGGACTGACAGGCGACTACCGACATCTGTTTGACAGCAACGGCATAGCGGTGATGCTTTCTTTCGGTCTTCCTACTACCATAGGACTATTGTCTGGCACATTCGGAGACCAGATGTTCTGGCAGAGAGTGTTCTGTGTCCGCAAGGAGAATGTGAAGCGCACGATGATAACAGCAGCCGCAATCTTCGCCATTGTGCCTGTATCGCTGTCATGCTTCGGTTTCTTTGTTGCGGGAGCTGGTCTTCCTGTAGCAGATACACAGCTGGTGAATGTGGCAGCAGTGATAGCGTTTACTCCTCGATGGTTCCTGTATCTCTTCTTCCTGCTCATTCTCTGCGGTCTGATATCAACGGTAGACAGCATTCTGTGCGCAGTGTCATCAATCGCAGGTCATGACATCATCAAGAGACTGGAGAGTGCTACAGGCTATGAGTTTAACGAAGTTGTCATTGCTCGCATAGCAATGGTGATAGTTTCAGTACTTGCAGTATGTGTTGCAAACATCCCAGGAATGACGATACTCTATCTATTCCTGTTCTACGGCACGCTTCGCAGTTCTGTGATGCTCCCGACAATATTCGCCATCAACGGCTATAAGATGAGCGAAAGAGGATTGTTCTACGGCATCCTTGCAAGTTTGGTTATAGGTTTGCCAGTCTTCGCTATTGGTAATCTGAATAGATATGTTCCGATGATAGTGGCAGGTTCATTGCTTACGATAGGTCTTTCGGGTTCATTCTCGCTCCTTTTAGGCAACAAGATAGGTGTACACCCGTCAAAAGATTAAAAACGTCCCAAACAAAGAAAAAACGATGAAAAATAAGATATTTCTTTCGCTCATCGTAGCGATAATGTTTTCAGTAGCGCATATTCCTATCTGTGCGCAAGTGTATGACGGCATCACGCAGCCGTCAAAGTTCAGAGTGTTTGTTCCCATTTCTGTAGGTCTGCATGATGGCGGCAAGACAAGTGTTTCGCCATTCTTCGCCTACAAGCATGATGCAGCGGGGTGGATGTCGGTCACAGCGGTAGCGCAGTACAACATATCGTCAGAAGCATTCATTCCGCAGATATGGCTCAATTTCAATTTGGACAAGAAACTTTATTTCCTGTCAAGGTCGATATATGACACCAAGGCAGAGAAGTACAGGCATACACTATCGGCTACATACAAGCTCCCGTACGGATTTATGATAGACACCACATGGGAGAATCTGTATAACGGAGACAAGTTCTGTGATACGGACAGACTGCAGTTCTTGGGTGGCTATGCATACAAGTGGTTTGTCGCCAATGCAGGTTACTCTTGCAGGAATCAGAAAGGATTCATCGCCAATCTGAGATTAAAGGTTGATGAGCTGAACTGGCTACAGTTGAAGTATGACGGAGGTACAGAGAGTGTTCAGATAGGATGTGTATTACAATTCAATTAGAAGACTATGGCAGCAAAGCAAGAAACACAGATCGTGGAACTTGAGAAACTTGTTCCATACGACAATAACCCGAACGTACACCCAGAAGACCAAATAAAGGCAATCTCGGAGAGCATAGAGCGTTACGGGCAGTATTACCCGATAGTAGTGGATGAGAATTACAATATCCTCTGCGGACACGGCAAGAAGATGGCGCTTGAGCACCTTGGGCACAAGACAGCGGAAGTGAGAGTTCTTTATGGTCTCACCAAGAAGCAGAAGCTAAAGCTTGTTATTGAGGATAACAAGATTCAGTCTATGAGTTACGTCAACTACAGCAAGATAGACGAGATAATCAAGGAAATCGGCGAACTTGACATCATAGGCTTTGATGAGCGGTATCTTGACGCAATAATCAACGAAACGACAGTAGACAACATGGGTGTAGACTTCGCTGCTCCTGTGGAAAAGAAGAGCAACGTTCAGCAGATAGAGTCCGTTCCGCAGGAGAAGAAGAGCAAACAAGACCAAGAGTTCATTGACATTGACGAAGGAGTGCAGCCAGCGAGGACTATGAGATGTCCGCACTGCGGGCAGGAGATAGTGCTTTAGCGCACATATATAACACAACACACAAAATCACTTAGGCTATGGAAAAGAAGAAGAACAAAGAAAAGGACTTATTCGGTCCGTTAAAACAAATCCAGTTCATTGACAGGGACAAGGTGAAGCCGAATGACTATAATCCGAACAAGGTGCTTGAGAAGAACTTGAAGCTTCTCATGGAAAGCATACTGAACAACGGCTTCTGCTTCCCGATAGTTATCAGACCGGACTACACCATCATAGACGGATTCCACCGTTGGTGTGTCAGCGGCCGTGAACCTCTCAGAACGATGCTTGGCGGCAAGATACCTGTGGTAATAGTCGAGCATGAGAATGCAACGGATGATATGGCAGGCACCATAACATTCAACCGAGCGAGAGGCACGCATCTTCTCGAGCCGATGGAGAACATCGTGAAGAAACTTCTGAACGAAGGTCTGCCGGTAAAGGAGATTAGCAAGAAGATAGGCATGAGCGAGGAGGAGATATACCGACTATCGAAGATGGATAGGGATTCTTTCCTGCGTATCATGAACAGCCGTTCTCAGATGTATAACAATGCCATGGTAACAATAAGGGGGTAGCCTATGTATGTCAAGGAATTTAACGTGAATGTCGTAGAAGCAGCCGAAAGGCGCATCTATAAACTCTTCCAAGATAACAAGCTCGTATCGCTGAGCCTGTCGGGAGGGAAAGACAGCATCTGCTTGGCAGACGTAATGGTCAAGACCATGCAGAAATATGGAATATCATTTGACCGTCTGATAGTAGTGTTCTTTGACGAGGAAGCCATATACCCAGATGTGGAGCAGATAGTGCTTGAATGGCGCAGCAAGTTTCTGTCGCTCGGTGCTAAGTTCTATTGGTTCTGTCTTCCGATCAAGCATTTCAACTGCTGTAACCAGCTTGCGAACGATGAGACCTTCATCTGCTGGGAGCCAGGAAAGGAAGATGTATGGGTAAGGCCTATGCCAAAGTTTGCGATACGCAACCATAAGCAGTTCAAGATGGGCATGAACTATCAGACATTCGGTCAGAAAGTCTTCAAGAACATTCCGCAGGCAGTAGGACTGCGTGTGGCAGAGTCAGCGCAGAGACGCTCTTCCATAAGCTCGATGCGCAATTCTAAGTTCGCATATCCGATTTATGACTGGAAGGATGAAGACATCTGGCTATATATACAGCATAACAGGCTGAGATTTCCCGACACGTACATATACCTGTACAAGACGGGAGTTCCTCGGCACAGACTAAGAATATCACAATTTTTCTCGATTGACACAATCAAGAGCCTGCCTAAAGTACTTGAGTTCTACCCGAACCTGTACGAAAAGGTGCTTGCGAGAGAACCGAACGTGGACCTTGTCATGCTCTACTGGGACACAGACATGTTCAGATCATCGAAGCAAGACAGGGACTTCAAGGTGGAGAAAGCGAAACCTTACTCAACCCTGTTCTGTGAGGAGATGGCCAAGGCGGCAAGGAATCCATCAAGCTATCCTGGCTATGAGGAAGCCAAGCGTCTGTATTCTAACGTATCATCTTCGACATCCGAGAAGACGTATCAGAAGATATATCAGATACTGATAGCAGGCGACCCGAAGAGACGCTCCTACCGAGTAGTAAAGGCAGACTTGATTCGTGACATGCAGAGAAGCAAACCGAATTAAGATGAGAAAACCGAAAGTCGAGAAACGAATCAAAAAAGAGAAGGAAGCCCTTCTTAAGGCACTCGCACAGACCAGCGGCATCATCGCATCCGCTTGCAAGGCTGCGAACATATCACGCCCTACGTTCTACAGTTATTGCGAATCAGACCCCGAATTTCAAGAGAAGGTGGATGACATCAAGGAACAGCAGAAGGACTTTGCTGAGAGTCTTATCCTCAAGAAGATGAAAGAGGGGGACACGACAATGATAATCTTCTATGCCAAGACGCAGATGAAGGACAGAGGATATTGCGAACGTCATGAGATAACCGGCAAGAACGGCAAGAGTCTGTTGCAGACAGAGGAAGCCGACCTGTCAACGCTGTCAGATGAAGAACGTCAGGTGCTGCTGAAGCTTGGCGAGAGTGTAATCAATAAGAAGGAATAAATGTCACGCATTAACTACGCAGAATTAGCCATTAAGGTTGTAGCAGACCAGTGTAGGCAGGACCTCTTCTATTTCGTGAGGACATTTTGGGATGTCATCATCAAGGAAGAGCCTGCTTACAATTGGCATATTCCGTACTTATGCGAAGAGCTGCAGAAGATATCTGCGTCTATCGTTGCCCGAGAGCCGAAGCCGTATGACCTGCTTGTGAACATTCCTCCTGGCACAACCAAGTCAACCATTGTGACTATCATGTGGCCCGTATGGCTATGGGTGCAGGACCCGACAATAAGAATCATCACCAATTCATACTCGGGCACGCTGAGTATAGAGCATGCCATCAAGAGCAAGGATATAATTCAGTCGGACAAGTTCAAGCGTCTGTTTCCGCACATTCAAATCCGTAAGGACAAGTCTGGCAAGCAGAACTATGAGAATACTGCCACAGGATACAGATATGCCACATCAACAGGTGCAACCATTACAGGTTTCCATGCTCACGTTATCATCAATGACGACCCAATCAACCCGAAACAGGCGGAGTCGGAAGCGATGAGACTGCAGGCTAACGAGCATACGAAAACGCTGTCATCACGTAAGGTGGACAAGGCGAACACGCCAGTCGTGACAATCATGCAGCGACTGCATCAAGAGGATGTGACAGGCTATATCTTGAAGAAGAAAGGCGAGAATGTGCGCCACATCTGTCTTCCAGCTGAGGACTGCGGCTTTGTGCATCCCGAAGAACTGCGAGAAAAGTACGTTGACGGACTGCTTGACCCTGTCAGACTTAGCAAGGCGGTATTGAGTGAGGCGCTGCTTGACCTCGGTTCGAGAGGATATGCTGGCCAATACATGCAGTCGCCATCGGCAGCAGGCGGTAACATCCTAAAGGAAGACTGGTTTCAGAGAATATCGATGTCAGATTTCATGTCATTGCGATTCAGAGAGACCATACACTTTTTCCTTGACACGGCATACGGCGAGAAGAAAAAGGACAACGACCCGAGCGGTATACTTGCGGCATGCAGGATAAACAACTACATCTACATCCTCCATGCACAGAAGGTATACAAGGAAATGCCCGACCTGCTAAGGTTTCTGCCCGAATACATGGCAGCTCATGAGGCGTCAGACGAGTCAACGCTGAGCATAGAGCCGAAAGCGAACGGAATATCCGTTGTTCAGATGTTGAAAGAGATAACAACACTGAACATCAAGGAGACGCCGACACCTACAGACAGCAAGGAGGTGAGGGCACGTGCATACTCTCCAAGAGTGGAGTGCGGCAGGGTCTTCCTTGTCGAAGGAGGGTGGAACGAGGAGTTCCTGGCAGAAGTGTGCGGATTCCCTACACAGCCGCATGACGAGTATGTGGATATCTTAGGCTATGCCATCAATGCCCTGCTTGACTCGGACGATGATGTAGACTATAGCATGATAACGAAAGGTTTCTTAGGTTTATAATTTAATATTTTTTACATGGTGTTTTTCGATTTATTCAAGAATTATTTCAATGCCCTAATCGGCAAGAATCAAGAGTTTGAACAACTTCTGTCCGCTAAGGACGTGTCAGCCATCAAGAATTTCATGAGCGACAAGAAGCAGCAGGCAAGGAATGCCCTTACCGAATACAATACAGAGTCGCACAAAATCATGGAACGCAAGGACAAGCTTGTTACTGACAAGACAGGTGCGGTGGTGCGTGTGGAACCGGTGTGGAAGCTTGCTATCCCTTATCCTGTGTATATCAACGAGATTTCGCTGGTGTTCCTCTATGGCAGACCAGTCAAGTGGGTGCAGTCAAGCAAAGGCACGGACAACGCTTTCGAAGCCTTCAAGGATGTGATTAAGCGCACGAGGTTCAATAGCAAGATACGTCAGTGCAAGCGTATTGCAGGTTCTGAGACACAATCAGCAATGCTCTTCCGTGTGTTCAGAGACAACGACAACAAGCCAGATGTGCAGATCAGAGTGCTTGCGCACAGCAAGGGAGACGAGATATATGTGCGTTGGGACGAGTATGAGAACATCCTGTCGATAGCATGGGGTCACTACATCAGAGAGGGGAACGAGAATGTCTATCTGTTCGACATCTACACACCTAACGTCATCTATCACTGCAAGAGACGCAGCATGGGATGGGATGTAGAGGAAGAGCCTAACTATATCGGCAAGATACCGATTATCTTGTTCCAGCAGGACAAGGAGTGGGCAGGTGTCGAAGGTCTGATACACCGAGAAGAGTATATTGGCTCTACGACAGCGGACACCAATGACTACTTCTCAGACCCAATTGCCATAGTCAATGCAGATGTGGTCAAGAATATGCCGAACAAGAACGACATGGGCAAACTGCTCATATCGAACTCAAAGGACGGAGTAAACAACGTGGCGACATATCTGACATGGGACCAAGCACCGGAGAGCAAGAAGCAAGAGATAGAATGGCTGCAGGACCACATTCTGAGCAAGACATTCACACCGAAGATATCGCTTGATTCGCTGAAATCAATCTCTCAGCTCTCAGCCAAGGCTATCAAGACCGTCATGATGCTTGCCGACATCAAGGCATCAAGGCACAAGGAGGTTCATGATGAATTGCTTGACCGTACAGCCTCTCTCATCACTGCGATAATCGGCAACGTTCTGAATGTGTCATTGGCGGCAGAATGCAAGAATCTCGTAGTAGAGCATGAGTTCCAGGAGCCATTCGGAGAAGACGTAGCGGAAGCACTTGACAATATCATCAAGTCAGTAGACGCAGGAATCCTCTCAACAGAAGGCGGTGTGGAGATGAACCCAATCATCAAGGACAACAGGCTGGAGATGCAGCGACTCAAGGAAGAGCAGGAAGAGCGCAAGGCAGCACAGACAGGTATGTTTAACGACACTGAAGGCGCAGGCCCACAGCCAGCAGCCGAGGAAGATGAAGAATAATAATGGCGAAAGACAAGCACGTAGAAAGTCAGAGTGACGTAACGAGGCGCATAAATCGCACAGAAGCCTATGCAGAAGAGGTGAGGATGATGTTTGCCAAGGCGGTGAACGACATCCTTGCCCTGCATAAGTCAGTGCCACACCTTGATGAAGGTGTTATGTATAGCTTCGATGACAGCACAAAGAAGATACAGCAGGAGGCGGAGGAGACACTTCGCCACCTGCATTCTGTTACTACCCTTGCTATAGAGGCAGGCATCGCACTGGAATGGGACAGAGCGAACAAAGAGTGTGACGAGCTGGTAAGGTCATGTTTCGGCAAGGATGTTGCGAAGAGCAAGAAGTATGCTGCATGGATGCAGAGGAACGATGAAGCAAGGAGAGCCTTCATCGCCAGGACAGACAAGAACGGCATGAATCTGTCGAAGAGGATATGGCGAGATGTGCAGCAGTTGAAAGAAGAAATGGAAGTGGCGATGACCGTAGCCATAGGCGAAGGCAAGTCAGCTGCCTCTATGTCACGCAAGGTGCGCAAATATCTCGATGACCCAGACTTGATGTTCAGACGGTTCAGATATAAGATTGGCGAGGACGAGAACGGCAATCCGACTTACGGCAGGAAGTGGAAGAAGCGTGTGATAGACCCAGTGACAGGCAAGAAGACGTGGATAGACTACGATCGTGACAGTTACAAGACAGGGCAAGGAGTATACAAGTCAGCTGCCAAGAATGCCATGCGAGTGACGAGAACCGAAACCAACATGGCATACAGACGTGCCGACCATGAGCGCTGGCAGCAGATGGACTTTGTGCTGGGAATAAAGATAGAGCTGAGCAATCAGCACCCTGTGACAGATATCTGTGACTTTGTGCAGGGCGACTACCCAAAGGACTTTGTGTTTGATGGATGGCATCCGCAGTGTTTCTGCTATGCCACACCGATACTCATCAGCGAGGACGAAATGGCGAAGGTGTCAGAAGCCTTTTCCAGGGGAGAAACGTACATACCAAAGGGGAAACCTGTCACTGACACTCCGAAGGGCTTTAAGAAGTGGGTAAAGGACCACAAAGAGCAGATTCAAGGTGCCAAGAATCCTCCGTATTGGGTGAGGAATAATACTAAATACGTAGGTATTAAGAAGAGGAAAATAACTGCTCTTGAAATTGCCAAGAAGAGACATGACGCAAGAACGGAAGAAGAGAAGAAATCAATACTGGCAAGATGGGACAAGAGTAGAAACACAGCAAAAGTTCAAGATAAGTTAAATGTTAGGAAAGGGTTACCGATGTCCTTTGAAGATGCGAACTTCTTAAGAGGCAATGTAAACTATAAACCTCGTAAAATTGAACATAATGGTAAACGTATATATAATCCTGATTATACTCCCGACAATCATAAATATCATATAAACTGTCAAAGCTGCGTTGTAGCGAATGAATTAAGACGCAGAGGTTTTCCTGTGACTGCATTTGGAAATACTAAAGGTTCTATCCCGGAAAAACTTTCTCGTCGTACAGAATTGATATGGATTGACGATAATGGTAGGACTCCAAAATCACAGAGAGCTGGCGGCGCTTCCCTTGCGCCTAATGGCTATCGCTTGAAGAACAAAACGTTCTCGGTAATGATGTCTGAATTTGAAGAACTAACTAAAGAACGAGGGAGATATCATATTAGTTGGTGTTGGAAGAAAAAAAGGAGTGGCCACATAATTACTGCTGAAAGGTTAGAGGATGGTAAATTGCGAATATATGACCCACAGAATGGAAAAATCATACATGACTTTAAGGAATATGCAAAAGATTTTTCTTTAAGATATGGTATAGATGTTCTTCGGGTTGATAATCTATCTGTAAATACAGATTTAATTGACGAGGTTGTTTACAAGTACTCGTTAAGAAAAGATATTAGGAAAGCCTCTGATAACATTATGATTGGCTCTTCTGAGAATCTTTATGCTTTGCGTGAAGAAGCGTTAGCCAGTGATAGATTCATTAGAGATACAAACAGTTCTTTTGAACAACTTTATACGAAAAGTCTATTAAGGTCATCAAAACCGCTCAAACGCTCACTGTCTCACTGTTTTAACGAAGAAGAAATAGAAGCACTTGAATACATATGGAATAATCCGAACAAGTTGACTTATATTCGCATAAGTCCTCTTGGAGAAGGTAAAGATATGTCAATCCAAAAAAATATTGATAATATTGAGAAGAAAAGGAAGCGCAAAATAGTAGGTTATCATATTTATTCTTTTGTGTACAAGAATAAAACCTATCATATAAAGACAGAAGAACACTTAAGAGGTTTTGAGCAATTTTACTCATTTACAAAAGAATAGGTATCAATGCACGGCAGTCCTAAACCGCCCTCTGTGCAAAGATACCTACCTTTTGGGCACAAAATTAAAGAATTTAATTTAATCCTCCAAATTTTCTGCTATATTTTTGTATTCTTCGAAGGAAGAAAACCTAACTTCTCCATTGTTATATAGGATAAAGAACGGTTCTCCTATGCATGCGACATCATCGGGATATTTAGTTAATGGTTCATAAACTTTGTACTCATTCCAGTCTGTGACATACTCCGCACCATAGAATCCATAGATTTTTGCGAAAAGAACTACTTTGTTTGGGATTTCACTCATAATATTCTATGTTTTACTTTATAAAAGATGCTACGAATAACAGGCAGTATAATATGAACAGGGCAATGTAACAGACGAGCGTCCAGTTAATAGGATTCTCCAGTCCTGGATTAAGTTCAAGGTACGATCTGCCTTTCAAAGTCAGCCTTGCATCAACTGCTTCATCGAAATTAAGGATATAATAAACCAGTCCTTTTTCTCCGAGAAGGTACAATGCGCACTTGACCTGCAGCATAGGCAATTCCCAAGGACCTTCGCCACCTTTCTCGGCTACATGGCGCAGCACTGCCTTCTCTTTCTTTGTGAGGTGTATTCTTTCCATACTTCTGTAAATTGCTGAGTGCAAATATACTGCTTTCTTTCCAAATCAAGGAATATCGGGCAGTATATTTGCATTTTTTATATTAATCTCTTATTCTTTGGTGTATCAATGTCTTGACTCTGTTAATCGCATCTTGGTTATTGCGATACTCCTCGACAGTCAAGTCTGCCACGAAGTTGTCTAACGATCGGTAGAGTTGTTCAAGTTCTCGCTTTGGCAGGATGTGCCTTTGCGCTCCGTATTCGTCTGTCATTTTTTTCTGCTTTAGCGTTTAACTCTCTTAATACTTTAAGCATTTCTGCCTCGTTGTGATACTTGCGTTCAATTTTTATTATTGTTTCTTTATCAAGATACTTGAATATCCTACCAAGTTTCTTGATGTATTCATTCATGCTTAATAGTCCCATAGTTATTTGAAAGGGCAGTTAACACAACTTGCTGTCCGCTCATCTTGGCAGACAAACGATTTGTCTATTTCTACTTCAATTATTTCTTCTCCTCGGACTTGGTAATTGAAAGTCTTTTCTAAGTCCTCTCGTTTGGTGGTTAAAGGGCAGTGCATTCCGTTTCTTCCCCTTAAGCAGTAGCATTTAATAGTGTTCATAATGTTTTTTGTTTTGGTAGTGTTAATAATTTTGGGGTGTTGCGCTTTCCTTTATCGCCCAATGTTACTCTCTTGGCGGTTGCTTGCCCTCTCCTGTCACAGTCATAGAAGCTAACTGGGCTGATGTCGCTATCTCCTGCGGTTTGACTAACGTGGTGTTCTCCAGGCTTCAGCGTGAGTGCTGACGTCTCCGTTTCTTCCAAGTCTTGTTAAGGCTGCTTACTTCCAAGAAACTGGCAAAGAAAATGCCCCAGCCGTTCATCATGATGCTTGTAGGTGGAGAGGCATTGAACCTCCCACGTCCGCCCGTTCGGAATCACCTTTAATCCTCCTCTTCGTATTTCTTTAGTTGCTCTGCGTACATGTCTCTGATTTCTTTCAGCCCTTCAATCATTTTAGGGCTATTGGCGAATGTTGTCATTCCTTGCAGGTATTCCAAGCGGTCTGTATCCATTAACGTGAAACTGCCGTATGCTGGATAGTTAAATTCAACATCTTTATAGAATCTAACGGAGAACTTGTAACCTTTATAATAAAAGTTTACCAATCTTTCGCCAAAGTAAACTGTACTCCACTTATCACCGAGCTGATTCTTGATGTAGTTATTCATGTGCTCGTTAGCCTTTGTAAGAATTTTCTGTATCATAGTAGTAATATTTTTTGTAAGTTAATACTTTGCTTATTTGAGATATACATCCATTTTAGTGCGTACAGCTGGATTATAAGCAAAAGATGCACGGCATTTTATTGCGAGAGTAATATCATCACAAGTAAAGAATCCTATTAATTTTTTATCATCATAAATTGAAATAGCGAATGTGATTTTGTAAGTTTTCATAATTTCTGTTTTAATATTAAAAATCAAGGTTAACTCTCTCTATGCGCTCATGTGTCAGAGCTTCAAGTGCATTTGCAATATTGTTTACTGCTACTTCGAGGTCTTGCAATTGCTTAACCTCTTGACGTGGACGAGAACCTGTCTCGTCTTCTATTTTTTTTACGAACGATTCAAGTTCTGTGCATTTAGAAATCATTTCGTCGTAGAATTTTTTCAGTTGGCTTATCATAATTCTTAGTGTTAAGTTGTTTATTTCTTTATTGTAGTACAAAGGTACAAAATAAACTTGATATATGCAAGAAAATATCAAGATTTTTGAAAAGAAAATATAAAAAAGTTAGTATTAATATTAATTTTTGGGGAAAAACAAGCATTTTTTATGTTTAAGATGATATATTTGCACCGTCAATCTAAATTTGCAAAAACATGATTCAGAAACTTATCAAGACCATGACTGCAAAATGCAAGGACATGGGATTATCAGCCAAAGCAATCGAAGAGCTCGCACAGTTGGGTATCGAGGGCTTGGAAGACAATGCTTCAGATGAAGCTATCGAAGCGAAAGCGGATTCACTTGTACCATTTGCCAAGTCAATGCAAGCGGAGATAACAAGGAAGACGAGAAAGAAGCCGCAGCCTAAGCCATCTAAGAAAGAGGGCGAAGACGATGACGACAACGGAGGCGATGACGTACCGGAGTGGTTCAAGAAACAGATGGAGTCATACGACACCCGTCTGCAAGCATTGCAGGACGAGAACGAGGCTCTAAAGGCGGAGAAAGCCAAGACTACCCGTGCCACAGCAATCGCAGCCAAAGCCAAGGAACTTGGAATACCGGAGTACCTAATGAAGCGAGTATCATTTGCTGATGATGCTGACATCGACAAGGAACTTGCGGACTACAAGCAGGAATTGGTGAACAATAATCTCATGCCGAAAGAGCAAGCGCATGAGCCAGGCTCACAAGAAGCTGCCATGAAAGAAGCGGCAAAGTCATGGGCAGAGAGTCTGCCAAACAAATAATGCTCATAACATAAAACAGTAAAGAAATGGCAATCGAATTTAAGAAAACAAAGTATTCTGGCCATACTCCTGAGATATGGAGAGGCGAATGCAAGATTCTGCCTGGAGGTTTCAAGCTAACGCAGAATTTCCCTGTCGGTACTGTCATACATCGTGGCACACCCGTTGCGGTTGACTTCGCTGCGATGAGCGCAACAGTAATCAAATCGGCTACTGTTCTTGAGGGCGGTACTACCAAGCTTGTGCGTGTTGCAAAGGGACATCTTTTCGTAGCTGGTGACGTGATTGCTAAGAACGGTGCAGCAGACGCTACAGCGACCGTATCAAGCGTAGACACCGCAAACACTGAGTACGATGTGCTTAACCTTTCAGCGGCAATCACAGGTCTTACAGCCGGTGATGTATTAGTAGTTAACGAACAGGCAGAGCCAAACATGGTTGTTGGCGCAGTATTGGAGATTACAGGCAAGGGTCTTCCTACATTGGACGTGGCATACGATGCCGTAGTGCTTTATCCAAGCCTCAATCTTCCAATTCTTGAAGGCTGGCTCAATGGCCCATGCCTTAAGTTAAACCCGAACATTTTGTTCATAAAGCAGTAATAGGATATGGCAGAGGTAATGTATAGTTCTATTTTCGGCGATCTGACGAAGAACGTTCAGATTCGCTTTGACGCTGCGACAGAGTTGAACAAGCGTCTGTTCGATAATGTTATCTTCGACAAGTATTGTGACTGGGATGTTCCAACAATCGGTCTTGACTTCGAGGAGCTCATCGGGCAGTACAACATCACTGTTGCTGCACCAACCATAGGTGACAACTCTAAGGAGGCAATCCTTGGCACAGAGGGTCTTGAGACAGTTAAGGAGCGCATCCTTAACCATGCCATCACCCTTCCGATGACAATACAGGATTACCGCAAGATTCTGCAGTTGCTCGACAGCAAGTCGCTTTCAGACAAGGTGAAGGCACAGCAGATGATTAATCTCATGTGGGGCAATGTCACAACAGTAGTGGACTCAGTTCTTGCGAAGCTTGACATCCTCTTCCTTCGTGCTCTCTCTAACGAGGGTAAGGTGGAGCTTGATGACACAATCAACCCAGAGGGTGGTGTGCGTGGTCTGATTAACTTCAATCAGCCTGCGGAGAACATCGCTCGGTCTAAGACGGCATGGACTGACGAGAACATTGACACTGTTGACTGCTTTGAGGATGTTCAGGGCGTCATAGATGCAGCGCAGGACAAGACCGTGTTCGGCACGGTGTTCTGCTCTCCAGCAAAGATATCTTACATGTGCCGCTCAAAGAAAATCAAGCAGATGATTTGGGGTTCAGACAAGTCGTCTAAGATTGTTCAGCTGAAGGACCTCAATGCTTACATGCAGGAGAATGACTATCCTGTATTTGAGCCAATCCGCAGACAGGTTCGCATTCAGAACGGCAAGAACCGCACACCTTACAGCCCATGGAACGCTGACAACATGGTATTCGTCCCTAATGGCAAGCTTGGCATTGTCAAGAATGCTTGGGCGAATAACGAGTTGAAGACAGATCCTGGAGTAGCCTACTCTAACTACGGACGCATCCGTGTGTCACAGTGGGGTGTTGGCGAGACACAGGGCAGCAATGGTGTTGAGTTCACAAAGGCAGAGGTATTCGCTCTCCCAGTGATTACCGAAATGAATGGTATTTTCACACTCAAGACAAAGTCGTAAGTTATGAAGAATATCGAGGCGCTCAAGTCCCTTTGCAATGCAATAGCCAGCTCGTTTTATCCCGATGAGCCTACCATGCGTCTTATGCTCATGAACGAGGACATGGATGGCAATGACTATGCGAGTCAGAAAGATGCCACGCTGCTTAAGATTGCAGTCAAGCTGGTAATGGGATATGTAGAGACCAGTCGTAACGAGCAGGGAATCTCCGTGTCAGTAGACCGAGACCAAGTAGTGCGGAATATCCGCATGTGGTGCGTTGACTACGGGCTTGACGCTGACGATATTCTTTCCGACTATGTAAGAGTGGTAAGTAACGCTACTAATCTGTGGTGATATGCGTACGAATGGCTACATATCCATACTGCGAGTAATGGGCGGCGGTTATAACGACATGGGTGAGATAAAGCCAGCCGAGCAAGACTGGTCAGAGCCTATTCCGTGTAACATCAAGACCAACACAGACACCCGCAAGGGAGTCTATGATGGTGGCGAATACCGGCATGCGTCATTTACAGTCCTTATAGAACGTCCGGTGCGTGGAGCGATGACCCGTGTGCGTCTTGAGAGGTTTGATGAAGACCTTGGCGAATATGACGTGCTATCAACGGAGCAAATGCCAGGCATGGGCAGAACTCAGATTATCGTATGAGACGGTGGAACATGAACGACCCTGCATCAGTCAGAGATGTTCAAGCGCACGTATCATCGGTGATGGATGACAGGATGCGAAGTCTGATACTTCAGCAGCTCAGTTATATCGGGGAGCATGCGGTGAAAGTTGCCCGAGACAAGACGAGAGCGAACACATGGGGTGACAGGACGGGCAACCTGCGCAGTTCTATCGGCTATGTGATAATAGACAATGGCAAGGTTGTGACATGGGGCAAATCTGAAACCTTTACAGGCCCCGAAGGTAATGGTTCGGAGGGAGAGAGCACGGCGAGGTCAGTACTCGACCGACTCGCTTCAAGTCATAGCGAGGGCATTGTGCTCATTATCACGGCAGGTATGGACTATGCCGAGTATGTAGAGTTCAGATATCAGAAGGATGTTCTGTATACCTCATGGAAGGAAGCAGAACGTCTTGCAGAGAGACTTATTAAACCGCTATTCAAGAAATGATACGCACATCAAACGAAATAGAAGGATTCTTCTTCAAGACAGCCAGAGCGAGCAGCCTTGGCAAGCGAATCAAAGGCAAGGTATACAGAGCTGGTACACGTCCGTCTAACAGGCGAGAGGAAGACATCATCGTGGCGTACATTGGCGGCATAGACGGTCAGGTGCAAGATGGCGCAGTGCATGTCAGTGTATTCGTCAAGGACATACCAAACGAGTCGGGTGACCTTATGATACACCATGAGCGCATAGGAGTGCTTGAAAGCCTTGCGCAGGACTTGGTAGCAGATTTCCGTGGAAGCGACTATTATGTACGGACCACCACAACAGCAAAAGCGTATGCTGTCAGCGAATTAGACCAGCATTGCTTTACAATAAGATTAGAATTCAAAGTATTAACAGACTAAAAAAATTAGATTATGGTTCTACCTTGGGGAAAATACAACGTATTTGTCAAAGACCTTGATGCGGGCGATTTAGCAAATTGGACCCTTCTGCCAACTCCTAAAGAGCAGACAGTGGCTCTCAACCCTACACAGGGCGAGAAGCTTGAAGCGAAAGAAGAGGGTGGCGGTGTAGTAGACTCTAAGCGTGCTAAGAGTACCTACGAAGTGGTGTATGCCCTTTATCAGAAGAAGGGCGAGAAGCATCCTCTTGCAGACAAGACAGTGGATGGTATGGTTATCGGCAACTATGCCCTTGCTATTCAGCCTGCAGAAGACACAGCTGTTCAAGGAATCTATTGCGGCAAGACCACAATTGCGGCAGAGGACTCTCTGAGTTCGCAGGAAGGTGGCGCAACCCAGTACACACACTCTTGTGTGATACCAGAGGGTGACACTGTTGCAAAGGTTACAATTGACAGCATTGACCATTACCGCAGTATCTGCTGGAAGGTTATCACAGTGGAGAAAGCTACTGGCGATGGTTACACCCTGACATTCAGCGACCCTGGCTCAGCAGGATAAATGTTAAATCCGTCTTAATATGATGGACAGAAATCAAGCGATAAACAAGATGGCTTACGCTATGACAGAACGCCCTCGGTGTTTCTACGTCAAGGGTAAGCCATTTTTTTTGAATCCTGCCACATTGGGCATGGTTCAAGTGTGTACTCCTCTTCTGAGAGATCTGAGTGTGGACCAAGAGCTTGCGACACTCTCAGCAGAAGGCGAGATACTCCGTGTGTGCAATGATGACCGCATGAAGGTATGCGTACTGATAGCCTACCGAACATGCAGGACTAAAGAAGAGATATACAATGAGCCACGCATACAGAAATTAGCGAACTATCTAAACTCCTACATGCCACTTGCCGACATGGCGAGCATACTGATATATATCATAAACGAGATACAGAGCAGTGTGGACGACATAGAAGAAGCATTAGGCATAACAGATGAGAGGCGCTGGCTGAGCAGAGCCATAGAGACGAAGATGAAGAACGATGACCATGGCGGCAGTCTGACCTTTGGCGGTCGCAGCATATACGGCTCTCTCATCGGTCATTTCTGTAAGGAGTACGGGTGGACGTTTCAGTATGTGATGTGGGGTATAAGCCTTGTCAACTTGAAATTGCTGCATGATGACGAGGTAACGACAATAAGTCTCAGCAAGGAAGAGTTACGCATGAGCGGAGTCCCAACGGACCGCAGTGCGGCAACGATGAACTACCGTGATGCAGTCGCCAAGTATGCGAATGCATTCGATAACGCATAATAAAGGAAATGGCAAAAGAAGGTGAATTATGGTTTTCGATAGGTGCTGATGGCACTAATTTCAATCGTGTAGCCAACGAAACGAACAAAAGGATAAGAGGTATGCACGACAATGTGATAGACTTGTCTTCTACGATGAACAGCACATTCAAGAGTGCTGCCAAGGCGATGGCAGGACTATTTGCTGTTGACCGCATGCGTGCGTTTGCGAACGAGGTATTCAATGTCCGCAAGGAGATGGAGCAGTTGGAAATCTCGTTCAAGACTCTGACAGGCTCAGAGAAGGCTGGAAAGAAATTGTATGATGATATTGTTGCTTTCGGTTTGCAAACACCTATGGTAGAGAAAGACCTTGCGAAAGCAGCGCAGACAATGTTGTCGTTTAACATTGAACAGGAAAAGGTAATGCCGTTGTTGAAGATGTTCGGAGACATCAGTATGGGCAATGCCGAGAAATTACAATCACTCACTCTCGCATTCTCGCAGGCATCAAGCACAGGCAAACTCATGGGACAAGACTTGTTACAGATGATTAATGCAGGTTTTAATCCTCTTGCCGAGATAGCACGCACTACAGGACGTGATATGAGCGAACTGAAAGAAGAGATGTCTGAGGGAAAGATAACTGTTGAAATGCTTGAAGGAGCATTCAAGTCTGCAACAAGCGAGGGTGGCAAGTTCAACGGAATGCTTGCAAGCATGGCGCAGTCTACAGAAGGTGCGTTGAGCAACTTGGAAGGTGCATTGAGCAATCTATATAATAATATAGGAAAAGCTGTACAAGACGATGTAGTTGATGGCGCTGAGAGTGCTTCTGATGCTATCAATTATCTTGCTAACAACTTGAAAGAAGTCAAAGATACTATCACTCAAGCCATTATCATCTTTGGCTCTTACAAAGCAGCGTGTATGGTTGCTGTTACAGCTAACAATATAGCAGCGGCAAGTGCTGCAGGGTATTCGATTAAAACACAACTCTTAAGAAAGCAAGTGCAGTTGATGCAAATAGCGCAAGCGTTACTGAACAAGACGATGCTCGCTAATCCTTACGTTCTTGTCGGCATTGCTGTCGGGGCATTAGCTGCTGCTCTTTACAAGGTTAGCACAGCGGCAACAGGTGCAGGACTTGCGGTTAAAGACTTTAACGAAGAGTTAGAAGAGACTAAGCGTAAGCAAGAGGAGCTGAACGGCAAGATAGAGGAAGCAATAGCCTTGTATCAAGATGATGCTTCATCAGTAGCAGACAGGGAGAGAGCATTGTATTCGCTCGGTGAAGAGTATCGCAATATCTTCCGTAAGTATATTGACGAGAAAGGGCATCTGCGTGACCTTATAGGACTAAGACGAGAACTTGCAGAATTGGAGGGCAAGAAATCTGTGTCGTCATCGGAAGATAAGGCGCAGAAGTACGGCAGATATGCGGAGATATACGAAAAGGTGCGAAGGAGTAAAGATGGTACTGCGCAACTTACACCAGAAGAAAAGAAACTGTTAGAAGCTGCTAATGATGAATTCTTCGACGAGCATTCTTGGTGGGAGATTGTTGGCGGCTCGGGGGCAAAAGAAAAAGCAGAATACTTCCGTAAGAAGTCGCAATTGTACAAGCAAGAAGCAGGCAATCAACGCACGCAGAACTCTGTGGATGACTTTATCAACTCTATTGTGGATAAGAGTGAAGAAGATGCGAAACAATGGCAGAAGGTTTTACAGACTGCGCAGAAAAAACTCACAGGCAATGTTAAACGTGTGTTTGTAAATGGGCTCGGTGCGATTAATTCTGAGCAGATAGAGTCAATGCTGGCGCAACTTGATAAGCGTATCCCGAAGAAAACCGAACTCACCTTCGAGGTACGTCTTGATTCAGCCAAGACGAAGGCAGACCTTGAAGCCCTCAAGAAGAATCTTGAGAAGGACTTGGAGAAGCTGTCTCCCGAAGCGGCAGCAGGAGCGGCTGGAGAGAAGTTAAAGAGGAACATTCAGGCAGTCGACAAGAAGCTGAAATTATACGACTCAAAGGACACATCTGCAGCGGATAACAGAAAGGCAGAGCGGGAACAGCGAGAACTTGAACGTCAGTTGCATGCCAGCGAGACCGTATACCAGGAACTGCTGAGAATGCAGCAGCGCAACGACCAAGAACGCATTGCACTGATGAAAGAAGGCCACGACAAGCGCATGGCAGAGATAGACAATGAGCACCAAAAAGAACTCAATGCTATCAGCGCACAGGCGGTAAAGTGGGCAAAGGCGAACAAGACAGCAGGACTTGACGGAACGAGCAGCGTGACAATCGATGGCGAAGGCTACGGAGGACTGACGCAATTACAGGCAGACGCACTGCAGAAGGGCATAAAGAATGCTAACGACAAGCGCATACAGCAGAAGAAAGACCTTGCAGACAGAGAAAAGGCTATCGAGCAGGAAGCGCTGGAGGACTATCTGCGTGAATATGGCGACTATCAAGAGAAGAAGCGAGCAATAGATATGAAGTATCAGCGCACGCTGAAAGAGATAGACAACAGCGCAGACTTGACCGAAACGGCAAAACAGACGAAGAAAGACTCAGCGGCAGCGGAGAAGTCACGGGAACTGCAGGAACTTGACGAGCAGTATCAAGGAGTCACACAGCACATGGCAGACCTGTTTGGCGATGCATCAAAGAAGACCGTCAATGAACTGCAGGCAATCATTGACAAGTATGAAGAGATGCTCCGTATCATGGAGATGCCAATCCCGTTTGCCGAGAAAGAGGACATGCTGAAAGGTCTTGGTTTCTCTGATGCTGAAATAGAGAAACTGCGCAAAGGCGAGGTGGCTCTGAAAGACCTCAGAGACGGAATCAAGGACTTGAAGGGCGAAGTGGCGAAGCAGTCGCCATGGAAGACATTCGAAAAGGATATGTCAGATGCCATTGAGACGATGAAGACCGACACGGGCAAAGGAATAACCCAAATAGGCAATGCTGTCGCTTCGTTCGCACCGCACGTCAAGCAGTTTACTAATAACCTCGGAACAATTTTCGGCAGTGATGAATTTGCCGAGAAAGCCGGCAAGGTAGTAGATGGTTTAGAGGGAGTAGGCACAGCTGCCGCAGGTGTGGGACGTATCATGTCGGGCGACATAATAGGCGGAACGATGCAGGTAGTAGACGGAATAGCCAAGGTAGTAGAAGCCCTTGATGGTCTATTCGGTGCAGACTACACCCAGTATAACAAGATGGTTGAGCAGTATGAAAAACTGTCTGTAGTATGGGATGAGATAATAGCGAAGAAGAAAGAATACGTCAGCATCAGCTACGGAGACGAAGCGAGAAAGACAGCCAAGGAGATAGAGGAAATCTACGGCAATGAGTTAGAAGCCCTGCGAGCTCTCGGCAAGGAACGTCTTAACGCAGGAGCATCAGCAGGCAGCCACTCTATCGGTGTACGTCAGCGCAAGCGCATGACAGGTGAAATCCTTGCGGATGTAGCCAGAGCGGCAGACGAAGCAGGCTTTAACTATGAAGACGTAGTAGGCGGCAGGATGACAGGGCTGTTCGACCTGTCGGCAAAGCAGCTGACCACCTTGAAGGAAGAAGCACCGCTGTTCTGGACCAAGCTTGACAAGGATGTGCAGGAATATCTGAACAAGATAATAGAATGCGGTGATGCCTTAGAGGAGAACAAGAAAGCCATGCAAGAGACCTTTACCGGCATGTCGTTCGATGCGTTCTTTGACTCGTTCAAGTCGTTAGTGACAGACATGAGTTCGACCTTCTCTGACATGACAGACGAGTTTGGCGATAATCTGCGCGAGTCAATCTTGGAAAATCTCCTTGCGAACAAGTACAAGGAACGGCTGCAGACACTCTATGACGACTGGGTGAAGGCGGCAGATAGTGACGGAAACGGCACGTTTGACCTTGACACAAGCGAGAGTGCAGCACTGCGAGAAAGCCAGAAGGCGCTGGCAGAAGAAATCATCAGAGAGCGTGATGCGCTTGCAGAGGCACTCGGATGGGAAACAGGAGAAGACCTTACGGAAGGCACGTCACGAGGCGCAGAGACCATCAGCGAGGAGACAGGCGGAGAGATAAGCGGACGCATGGCAGCACTGCAAATCAACGGAGAGAACATATCGGCAGGAATACAGGAAGCAGTGTCAAGTCTGCAGAACATAGCCGCCATTGGCAGTGAGAGCCGTGAATATCTTAGAGAGATGCTGACACAGCAAGCATTGGCAAATGGCTATCTTGACGATATACTGCGCCAGCACAAGGTATCATATCAAGAACTTGTTAATATATTAACTACAATTTCAAGCAAACTATGATGAAGATAAACGGGAAAGACGCATACAGCACATGGGGAGTGAGGCTCGAAAAGGGAGCCTACTCCGTGCTGACACGTGGAGCGGCAGCCAAAGAATACATCACGAACACATCACGTCTTGAAGACGGAGACCGAATAATCCCCCTGGCAAAACTTGCCAGCAGGGAAATTCAGTTGCCGATGTCACTGACTGCATCTTCTACGGCAGACATGACAGAGAAGATGTCGGCATTCCTTGAGGAAGTGTCAAAAGGCAAGGTGGTGATACACGAAGACAAGTACACGAAGAAGTACTACCGATGCGTATATCGTGACTTTATGCCAGTAGCGGACAATATCAACGGCCTGTCGCTCTTCACCCTAAAACTGACAGAGCCAGACCCTACGGACCGTGAAGAAGAAAGCAAACACGCAAATATTTGGACAGATGAAACAGAGGAGTAAAGCGACTATAAGCATATACAGACACAGACTTGGCGAGCCTATAGCAGAGGTTATAGCAGAGGTGCTTATCACACCGAACAGCAAGGTCGTGTACAATCTCATGGAGGAGCACTCTATGACGTTAGCGTTCGACAGCGACAAGGCATACTATTTCACCATAGGAGACTATGTGGATGACGAGATATTCGGCCGATTCTACATAGCGGAAGAACAGATGCCAACACGCAGCGGCATAGTCTATCAGTATAATCTCAGACTTGTGTCCTGGTACTGGCTATGGAACAACAAGCGCTTCATGCTCACGCAGAACGGAGATAGGAAAGAATGCTCATGGCATCTCACCAGCACCCTGTCGGGGCAATTAAACGAGCTGTGCAAGAATCTGAGTGCATTAGGCTACAAAAATCCGAATTACAAGGTGTTGGGAGGCGCAGATGCGAACAAGGTGCAGCTGATGAGTTACAACGGCATAGGCATCTGTGACGCATTGAAGCAGATGGCAGCGAAATGGAATTGCGAATGGTGGGTGAAAGGTACAGAAGAAGAGTTCACTATCATGTTCGGCAAATGCTCTGCAGGAGAGATAGTAGACTTTACCGAGGGCGATAATGTAGAATCAATGTCGATAGAGAAGAATAGCGACACCTATGCCAACAAGATATACGTATTCGGCGGCAAGGAGAACATTCCTCCGACATACAGGAAGACACTGAGCATAAAGGCGACCTGCTCAGACGGGAAATACACCCTTGACAAGAAATTAGAGCCTGCCATGTTCAACACGTCAGATCAGACAGAAGAGACTACAGATACCACCTTCACCCTGTCGGATGACAACACGAAGGTTAACGGCATTCAGATTAACGGCAAGACGTATAAGTACTACATAGAGAACGGCAAGACGCTGAAATATACTGGCGAGCAGAAAAGCATAAAGTTCTCTTTGCCCGAAGTGGCAATATCTGCGGACGAGATAACAGTGCAAGGCGAAGGAGAGGAGACATCCTATGTAGACGGAGACAGCAGCACTAAGACTGTGTATCGTTTTCAGCGAAGCTTTGCTGTGTATATCCGTGCGACTGTGAAGATAAACGGATACCGAGATGACACACTGAGCAAGGAGGTAGCAACATCGTTCGGTGTTGTGAAAGAGGAGGAGACAGATTTTACGGAAGTCATTGATGGTGTAATCCCTGCAGTCAAGATGCTTGCCAGTAACATCTCTGCCGTTGGGGAAGATGTACAGGTAGAAGTCATGTACGGCATAGCATGGAACGAGGGCGGCTACGGCAACATGGGACCAATATACGGATTTGACACGATAGTACAGAAGTTATCTTGGGCTATATCAGAAGATGAGAAGAATAACAGCACGGGTTATATCCCTGTGAGCAGTACGGAATCCTCTGCAAAATACATGAAACTTATTGTCAATGTCGTAGGAGATGTGACATCGGGATATGACATAAAGTTCTATAATCCCTCAAAGACGGAGATATACGAGAGCTTCACATTCACGATTGACGATGACTACACGTTAGGCATCCCGACCGCATATTACCAGTCGGAGTATGACAACCCTGCATCATTGTACCGAATAGGCGAGCGCCGACTGCAACTGCCTGTTGATCGTGGCGAGGATGGCGATTGGGTGTGCGAGAAAGGGTATATCGTCAAGAAAGGTCTTGAGGAACAGCAGATAGCCGACATGGCAGTGGTCTTTGAGGATGTTCACCCTACGGGGAAACTATACGTCAAGGGAATATACAAAGAAGAGCGGAACACAATAACGGTGAATGATGACGGAAGCAAGAGCACGTTCAAATGGTATCAGTATCACCTTAACCTTGCATCAGTGTCCGGTAACACGTTCCGATTCAAGAAGACCTATATCCTGGACAATGAGACACTGCGAATCAAGTTCCTCCCTCCGACAGACATTAAAAATGAATCAACAGACATCTACGATAAATGCATGGGCAATTGCAAGCTGTCGGGCATGACATTCGAATGTGGCTATAATACGCAGAAGAGCGTTCAGAATGCAGACACGGGAGAATATGTTACGGTGGTGAACGACTTTGCGGTTGTACGCAACGAAGAATACGGAGCAATGCTGCCTAACGAAGTGCTCAAACCATCGGTGTATGACCCGTGCTATCTGACTGGATGGAACGTCAAGGCACTTGGCGACAGTGGCATAATTGCTGCGGCAGAAGATGAGCTGATGCAGAAGGGATTCGAATATGCCAAGGCGATTGAAGAAGGGCAGTTTACGTTCAGATGCTCGATGATGTCAGACAGGATGATGACTGACGGGCTGTATGATATTGGGCAGAAAGTCCGCATCAATCACGCATCGCTCAAGGACGGGAAGAAGGAGAGCCGTATTATCGGCTATGAGTACAAGCTCGACATCCCGTACGACACACCGAAGTATATCGTAGGCGAGACAGAAGCGTATTCAAGAATAAAGAAATTGGAAAAGGAAATAACTAAAATCACGCAATAATGGCAGAATTAGGTTCAACAGGAGGAAATCTTGACAACATACTGCAATATCTCCTACAGCGAATAGAAAAGAGCAGAATAGCAGAGGGTGGCACGGGAGGAGGAACAGCAGACCTTACAGGCTACGCAACAGAAAAATGGGTGACGGCACAAGGCTACTTGACTTCCGGTGACCTTAAAGATTATGCGCTAAAAACCGACATCCCGAACGACTACGTTAATGAAACCACATTCGAAACATTCAACGGCGATTACACAAATCTTGCTGCGGCTGTCAATGCTGCTGTCACTGCTGCTAACGGCTACACAGATGGCAAAATCGCTGACATCCAGCAATGGGTGGACAAGAACTACGCAACCAACAGCGAACTGACACAAGCAATCAACGGAGCAAACGCCACAGCGCAAGACTATGCAAATTCAGCATTAGCCGAAGCAAAGGGTTATGCTGACGGAAAGTTTGTGACGCTTAATACTGAACAAGAGATAACGGCAGCAAAGAAGTTTGTTAGCATGTTTGACTTCTTCGGAACTCAAAGTGATGGCATTTATTTTTACAATCACGACTCTAACGGTGTCTTAATAGGACATTACGTAAACAATTATTATGGAGACGATAGTTACCTTCAGTTCCGAAATGGAGATTGGACAGGGTATGTGCAATTTATGAAGGGCATAGTGGGAAACGTAATCGTCAAAAGTGGCAGTATTGAAATATTTGACACAGAGCCATACATTGACTTCCATTACAAAAACAGCACGGCAGATTTCACTTCACGCATTATAGAATCCGCTTCGGGAGTCCTTGAGTTACTCAGCAGTTCACACGATCCAGGCACGCTCAAAATCGGCAAAGCATACCTCACCTACGACAGCTATAACAATGCTCTGATGGTATCGGACGGAAGCGGTGGTGCAGTCAACCTTGTAGCAACTGGTGACGTGGCAGCATACAGTGGACTCGGCAGCGGTTTTGATACACTCACGGACTTGACGTTGACGAACAAATTAAAGGCAAAATATATACAGGCAACGAGTAGTCTAACAGCAGACTCAGCAACGATAGGCAGAGTGAAATTCTACGAAGATGAAGACGATTGTCCCGTCATAGACCTTTCAGGTGACGGTGAGAATTTGGGATATATAACAGGTGCAGATGCTTTTATTATGGACAGAGCACTTGTAAAGAGATTGCAGTTATATGATTCCATAGAGGGTAATTACAAGGATATAAAGTATGACGGAGATAATGATTACGTATACATCACGATAAATAGTGTCAAATATAAATTCGTAATGGAGAAAGTTTGATTATGGCAACAGACTACACAAATGACGGAATTGTCGATGCTCCAGTAGTTGTGTCGGCAGTATCAGCCCTTCTGAACATGTCTCAGAGCAATCTTTCTGAGGTTGTCAATGATACTATTTCGTGGACACCCGAACAGGTGTGTACACATGACAATGTCAATGCATGGGCAAAATACAAGCCTGTGCCTTTCTATGGAGTAGTGAAGAAAGACACTTTCTATACCAATGGCAAATGGGAGAAAGGCGAGGATTCTGACGGATGGTGGTATGGCAGCGGAACTCCTGTAATGAATGCTCCCAGACTTGATGCAAGCGACTTGGTGAATTCCATAGCGAATAGCGAAGTGTGGACGAGGGTTGTGCCCGAGGGAGGCATCTCACAGCCATACAGATTGTCAGACTTTATCGGTTACAAGCATACTGCACGATGCCCTATAAGGACATTTATGCCGTATGTTATATACGTCAACAACTCGAACAAAGCAGGAGTGACGGAAATATCCTACGACGATTATGAGTATTCTCCCGAAGACGTATACAAGATACTGAAGACCGAAACGGGCGCAGACATACTTGTAGGCGCAGTAATCAGATACCAGCATCCATACGGAGAGACAACGATTGAGGAGACAATAGAGCATATTGTAGGTTCGTTGTCGGCATTCCCTACGATAGAGATAACGTTCGGAGACGAGGAAAGAGATAGCATGAACAATTACCTGTACAAGATGTATATTAACGGCAATGAGGTTTGTACGGTGTTGTATAATATTACGCAGACTACTATCCTGAACATAGGTATATATCTCAAGCGAGACATTGACGTAGGCGTTTATTACAGCGCAAAGTTTGACAGTAACAGTATGGCTCATAAGGTGTATTCGCTGACGCATGAATCAAAGTACATTGAAGCCACGCTGGAATATAAGACTGTAGCGATTGCTAAAGTGGAAAATGGAATTTGGTATATCAATTATCAAGGGACAATATTTGAGATAAGCGGCTATATAACGGGATTTACGCAAGGAGAATTAGACTTACAGACAAGTGAGAGCTTTGATTTCGAATCGTTGCATATACGTCTTTATCAGAAGCTGAGCCTTGACGACGAGCAAGATGAGAGTATCTACCCGGATTTGACTCTTCTCTCAAAGACTAATAGAAATTCGAGTTCTTCTCTATCACTTGATTTGCCTTCCTCGTTTGATAATAATAATACGGTGTCTTATGCACCGTTAGAGATATATGAAACGGAAGATGATGCTTATTATAATGAGAATAGCCAAACTGTCTATGGGTACCCTATTATATATAGCAAGCGTCTTGGAGATGGAAGTTGGGAGGACTACGGTTCTGAATTTGAAATAGGTGCAGTATCAACAGCCATAGACAGATTTACACGTGTAAGTTTCAATAGACTTGAAGTTATATTAACTTAAGTTAAGTTGATATAAATATTAAGAAGAAATTAATATCTATATCAATTTATCTATTAAAATTAATATCTTTGCAATTACAAATATTAGACAGAAATGATACAGACAGAAAATGTAATCCAATCAACGATACTTGTGTCAAACGGCACAGAGCAAGAGTATCAGATTACTGCCCAGTTGATAAAGGCAGTAGCGCAAACAGATATGCTCGGAGGTGTTACACAGCACGGGCAAGTGACAAACGGCAAGGTGCGAAAGGATGAAGCAACCCTCGCAACATTCACCTGCTACAAGAATATTGGAATTAATTACAATACAGACGAGGTTGCAGAACAGCAGTCTGTATTAGCGGCAGTTCAGAACTTTGTAGCAGAAGCAAAGAACTATGTAGACAAATCAGTTATTAACGTAACAGTATAGGAGGAACGACAATGGCTAATTTTGGCAAGATAGTAGTGAAAGGCTTGGAAGATACAGAAACAATAGACGTTCGCAAGCCCTTGGGAAATTCACTGTATTACGGGAGCAGAGACCTTAAAGGTTCTGAATTGGGGCGCAAAATTTATTTCTCCTCGGGAGAAGTAGACCTGCACGAGGAGGAAAAAAAGATAATCGCTGCCACTCTTGAGCAAATATACCCATCGTATGTTATCAGACAGGCGATCATTGAAGCAATGCAATAATACTTTTTTCTCTCATAATGATAATGTTTATGTTAGTCTTATACGGTCTCCCAGTTCGGGAGAATAGGGAGAACTCTTTACAGAAATGAAAACAGGAAGTATAGGGACAGCAACAATATGGTTTACCTTCTCGAGCGAGGCGATAGCAGCGATATACGACTGCCGATGGCTGATAATGCTCTGCTTCATCATGATGATAGTAGACCTGTGGTGGGCATACAGCGAGCATATGTACAAGCAAGCGCATGAGCAGCAGGACATCTGGCGAAAGTCACGGGCAATCAGACGCACTGCGATGAAGTTCGTTGACTATCTAACGTTGATGGTTGTCGGAGTAGTATTAGGACTTGCAGTAACAGAACCGCTCGGCATCTGCGACCATGTAACGTCTGCAGCATGCGGAGGACTGATAGGCTTTACAGCTGATATATTCTCGGTCGTGGGTCACATCTGCGTAGTCAAGGAATGGCGCACACCGACAGCATTCATGAAAAAGTTTATGGTGGCACTTGTCAGAACTAAGAGTAATGATATTGCTGAAGCATTGGATGAAACACTTAACAATAAGGAGGAGCAATAATGGATAGTTTACATTCTAAAGCGATGTACGGCAAGGACTTGAAGGTTGATGTCCATGTCGAGCCAGTCGATGGTGTGCATATGGCAGACTGTGACTTTCAGTGTGAGTTTTTTGTGTTTGCAAATAGGTCGGTTTACGTCAAGAAGCGTGACATGATACAAGTTGACGAAGATAACTATACCGCAATCCTCACTAAGGAGGATACTCGCAAACTTGGTCGTGGACTGCTCAACATGACGTATCATGTTGCGATACCTGATGAGGACTTTGAAGATGGTTTTAGGGATGACGGTGATACGATATGCACAGGTATAACGATTGTATAGGCGGATGCCTATCCGTCTCTGCTTCACGGCACGGTGAGCCGCTGAAAGTCACAGCATCAAGGGCTGGAGAGCCGTTAAAAGTATCTTGTCACCTTGTATGCACAATTAACAGAGGAGATGAGAGGTATGAAACATTCACTCTCAGCAATGGTGATGTATTCATTCTCGCAGATGGTAAAAAATTCAAAGTTCTAAAAGATGGCATTCAAATCTAAGTACTTAGGCAAGGAAGTCGAGAGAAAACTTGACAAGATTGATGATATCCCTTACAAGGTGTCAGACTTAAAGAATGACGCTGGGTACATCACGCAACAGAGTGCCGATAGCAAGTACGGCACAGCAGAAGAAGTGGATGAAATCAGCGAGGACGTAGACGAACTCTATGCGCAAGTCGCTGATGTGGTCAACAAGATAGAGAATATAGAGAAAGGCGAACTCTCTTGGATAGAGGTTCAGTAATTGTTTAATTTTTTAATTTTTTCACAGGAATGATAAAATTCTATAGAGGTCTGTACGGAGCGTATAGTGCTGTCACTCATGCTGACGGTATCTATTTCGCAACCGACAAAGGCGTTATCCGAATGGGCGGCAAGGACTATATCGGTCCTCTCGCTGATGCTAACGCAGTGAAGAATATCGCTCTCAATGCTGAGGGTGATAAGTTTGTAGTGACGTTCCTTGACAACACCACAGCCGAAATCGAGGTGGCTAAGAGCGAGTATGAGTCTAATATCGAAGATAAGACTCTCGCTATGCCTAACGCTGTAGGCGGTTTTGCGAAGGGAACAAAGGTGGAGCAGCTTGAAGGCAAGACATTCAACGAGATGTTCGATGACTTGCTCTTCCCGACTGTGAACCCTACCTTCACAGCACCATCGGCTTCAATCGCATTGAAGAACTATGCTGCTACACAAGAGGTGGGTGCTGACGCTCCTACTACAGCCAATTTCACAACAGGCTACAGCGCAGGTCAGATTACTCTCAACGGTGTGAAGCAAGCTAACCGTGGCGGTGCTCACGACACGGCAAATTCGTTCATCTATTACGGTTCAAGCGCAGACAACAAAACTCTGCCTACAAAGGTCACTCTCGGCAGCACATCTTACAAGTATCGTGCAGCATTCGCAGAAGGACCACAGCCAAAGGACAACAAGGGTAACGACTACTCTTCTCCTCTCGCTGCTGGCACAGTTGACTCAAGCGCAGTTAGCGTAAACGGAACATATCCGTGGTTTGCATCTACAAGCTCGGCAACATCTGAAAATCCTGTTGTCAAGCAATCTCTCGTAGCATGGAATGCAACTGCTGGTGCAATGTCTACAGGCAACTTCGTATTGCAGCCATCTGGCACACTCACACAGGTGTTTAAGCTTCCACGTCAGATTAAGACTCTTCAGATGCTCAACACAGTATCAGGTGCTATGGACACAATCGGCACATCTGACTACACAGAGACAACTGAGACAATCAACATCGGTGGCACAGATGTTACTTACTACGTCTACACCTACAAGGGCAGTACACGTGGCGAGGTTCAGCTTCTCGCTAAATTCTAAAGAAAGGAGGAATAACAATGGCAAGAAATAAAGGCACATTCAATTTCGCAGCGAACTTCCAAGTGAAGATGCAGGAGGCTCTTGACCCTCGTATCGCTGTAGCTACCAAATCCGACCTTATCACAAAGGAGACATTCCCGTATGACGGTGATACGCTCTACCTTTACAATGGTCTCTTGGTTTCTGTAGCCGATGAAAAGTCGGTATATATGCTTGTTGACATTGACAAGGCTCTCTCTTCTGACTATAGCGGATGGCTTCGTGTAGACGCAGGCAACGCAGAGCAGATAGAGATAGTAGACAATCTTGAGTCTGACGCATCTGACAAGGCTCTGTCGGCAAAGCAAGGTAAGGTTCTCCTCAACGAGATTACTACCCTTGAAGGCAAGCTCGCAGGAGTATACACATACAAAGGCTCTAAGGCTAAGTATGAAGACCTCCCAACAACTGACCTTGTAGCAGGTGACGTATGGAACGTAGAGGCTGCTCACGAAGGTAATGCAGCAGGAACTAACTACGCATGGACAGGTACTGAGTGGGATGCTCTCGCTGGTATCGTAGACCTATCGTCTTACTATACTAAAACAGAGATAGACGGTGTTCTCGCTGACGTGAGAACAACATACGACACTCATCTGATGCGTGTAGAGGGCAAGGCTGATAACAATGCTCTCTCTATCTCAAATCTCCAAGGTGAGGTTGGCGATAACAAGACAGCTCTTGAGTCAGTATCAAAGTCACTTGGCGACCTTAACCTTGTGCTTAACGGCAACGACAATGATGAGGATGATATTCCTAACCAGCTTGGTGTTATCGGTCGTTTGTCAGCGGTAGAGACACTCAACAGCGAGCAGAACACACGACTCACTAACCTTGAGAAACTGGTTAGCGGTGGCGAAGCTGGTGAAGGTGGTACTACTCTCCTTGAGATGGTCAACGAGAATACAGCGAACATCGCTACTCTCACCGAGCGTGTTGATGCTAACGAGGATGCAATCGAACTCCTCAATGGCAACGCAGAGACAGTTGGTTCTGTTGATAACAAGATAAAGGTAGCTCTCTCTTGGGAGGATGTAGAATAATTATCTTTTAACTTATAAAAACGTAAAAAGAAATGGCAAAAATGTTTGTTCATTACAGCAAGACTAAGGCAGAATTTATTAGCGCAGGACTTGCAACAACTTACAACAACAGTATCGTATTCATAAAGGGTGACGCACAGGGCAATGGCTCTTGCATCTATACTCACGGTCAGTATTTCGCTAACTTCGCTGAGTTCCTCGCTGCTGTTAACTTTGTTAAAGGTATCAAAATTGGTGAGCAGTCTTACAATGCAGCTGCTGGCGGTGGCTATGTAGCATTCTCAGCAAGCGACCCTTCTACAATCGCAGTAAACGCTGGACAGAACGGAGTAGAAATCGGTCTTACAACTGCATTCGTTAACAAGGTAAACGAGACAGCAACAGAACTCGGTACAAAGAACGATGCAGCATCAAGCACTGGTTCTGCATTCGCTCGCATTGCTAACCTTGCAGCACTCGTTAGCGACCTTACAGGCGGCTCTACAGACTCTATTGAGGGTCAGATTACTAATGCCATCAACAATCTCCGTGATGAGATTCTTGGCGAGGTTGGTGATGATGATGTACTCGACATCCACGGTCTTAACGTAGACATATGGAACCTTACTGACCGCGTCTATGCTATTGAGCAGGACTACCTCAAGGCTGCCGACAAGAAGGAGCTTGACGACAAGATTAAGGCGAACACAGACGCTATCGGTGTTCTCAACGGCAACGCATCACAGACTGGCTCTGTAGACAAGAAGATTGCTGATGCTATCAACGCATTTGCAACAAACGTGACAAACAACGATACTATTGACACTCTCAAGGAACTTGTAGACTATGTTGCTGGTGTTGACGGTTCTGACAAGCTTGCTACTGCTCTCGCTCAGATTGATACAAACAAGGGAGCAATTGAGACTCTCAATGGTGGCTCTACTGTTACTGGTTCTGTTGACAAGAAGGTGGCAGACGCTATCAGCGCAGAGGTTAGCCGTGCAGATGGTAAGTACTACGTTAAGCCATCTACAGGAATCGCTAAGACTGACCTCGCAAGCGCAGTGCAGACTTCTCTCGGCAAGGCTGATACAGCGATACAGAGCATATCTGTGATGGCTGGCGATTACATGACGCAGACAGAGTCAACTGACAACAATGAGTACCGCCACTCTATTGGTGTTACTGTTGCTGATGTTGATATGGTCACAGCAAAGGGACAGGCTCTTGCAGATGCATATGATGTAAAGACTTACGTTGACAACGCATTCGCTTGGGAAGAGCTTTAAATAAAACAACTTCATGGTGGGGAGAGTAATCTCCCTGCCTATCTTAAAACAATAAAGTGATATGGCAATTAACAAGAAATTAATTCACTTTCAGACACTTGCAAATTTCAATGCACAGCTGTCTGCTGGAAATATCCTTGACACATCAATCGTTTTCATCAAGGATGCCAAGAAGATATGGACGCACGGACAGTTATACGATTGTTCAGGAGGAAGTGGAGATAATACAACGGAGAGCGGAGCAGAACCATTTGTCTTGCCCATGACAGTTTATGATTTGATGGCAGGCAGAGGTCTTGATTCTGTCAATATAACAGAATTGCTTGACGCAGCCGATAACGGCAACCCAATTCTGATGCTTAACGACAGTGAGGGAAACGGTTATGTGAGAGCAACAGGGTGTAATGTGGATGATGATTATATCTTTGTATTCTTCCATATCTCACAGATGAACACATATAATGACAGAGGCATAGACCTCAATATATACATATCTTTTGATAGAGAAACGGGTGGTGTTGATGAATGGATAGAAACCCCAATATCAGAGATTACAGATATTAAGACAATCAATGGTCAATCACTTCTTGGTAGCGGTAATATTACTATTGAAGGTGGCTCAGGGGGCGACTATTTACCGTTGACTGGGGGTACATTAACAGGTCCAGTAGTGTTTAAGAATGGCGGTAGTATAAGTGTTGATAGTAACGATTATCTTAATTTATCCATCAGCGAATACCTTACTTTAGATAATGACGTAAAAAGTACTTATGGAAGCATAACACTTGATGAAGGTACATTTAAGTATGCAAATGGAGAGGGAGGATATACACAGGCAACAGGTATGGCTTATAAGAAAGTGAGTGACCTTAATGGAGGTACTGTAACCCTGTTGGATGATATATTTTACGATTTCACAACGATGATTTCTGGCAACGTGATATTTGCATTTGGAACTAAGCGCGGAAGCGGTCATTACATGTTCAGATTTTATGTACAGTCAGGTTATAGTGTCACACTCCCCAATACACTGTATTTCTTAGGGGATGAGCCAACCGAAGAACAATGTGTGTATGAAGTAAGTGTGTATAATAGTGTTACTATTTGTGTAAAAATAGGCACGAAAAATATTTACGGGGGACAATAATATGATGATGAGAAGAAGAATGTTGCTTGCAGCTCTCTTAGGTAGTGGAGGTCTGATAAGTTTTACGATAATGAGCAAAACATCATCATTAGGTACATTTCAAGCAGAAAAAGGTATGACATGGGCTGAATGGTGTGATAGTGAACATAATACCGATTATTGGAGAGTTAAAAGTTCAAAAATATATCATCCTTATGGAGGCTACTATATTGCTACAGCTACCAATGGTAATTACATAAGCTCAACTGCTATAATAGAAGATGGTGTAACTTATTATACAAAAACGTGATATGAAATTATATACAAAAGAAATAGATGGCACGGTTGTAATAAAACCTGCCAACAAGATTGCGGTTAAGACTGATATTAGTTTTACGGAAGAAATAAAAACGATGGGCAGTGACGGTACTACACGCACTGAAATAGTAGAACGGACACAAGAAAGTCGTGTATATAACCCTACGCATGAGCAGATTCTCGCTGACGGATGGGAGGAGTATGTAACACCTGAGCCTACAGCAGAGGAGCTCTTAGCGCAAGCAAAGGCAGATAAGGTAAGAGAGATTGAGGCATATGACACATCTTCCGCAGTCAACTCATTTTTCTACGGCAACGTAGAGTTTTGGCTTGACAGGGATACCCGTGTGTCTGTGCGCTCAACTGCCGAGATTATGAAGGAAATGGGCAAAGCAACCATGACTCTTTGGCTTGGCGATGTGAACGTGACTCTCGCTCCCGAACAAGTGCTACAGATGCTTGCGGTATTAGAGATATACGCTCTTGAGTGTTATAACACCACAGCGCAGCATAAGTCAGCGGTGAACAATCTTGCTACTATCGAAGAGGTGGAAGCGTATGATTACATACAAGGTTATCCACAGAAAATTAACTTATAACATAATCCCTATGACAACATTCACCATCATAGCAATTCTGCTATTCTTGGTAGTCCTCGCAATAGGACTACTCTCAGACGAAGAGTTCACTTGCTTGTCAGATGCCTATTACACAATGAAGACTTGCTTCTTTCCAGCAATGGCGATAATGGCGGTATGCACACTTATGCCAGCATTGACAATCACACCCGAACCGTATGAGTTCCTCGCATTCTTGATGTGCGGACTGATAGCGTTCGTGGGTGTGGCAGGCGATTATAAGGGCGATGAAGATAAGCGCAAGATACACGTAATTAGTGCAGACATCTCGGCTATCTGCTCTATTGCCTGGACTACGATAGTATGTCCGTGGGCACTCTTATGGCTCATCATAGCCATTCCTGCCGTACTCGACAAGAAGATGCGGATATTATACATGGAATTAGCGTGCTTCGGAATGGTGTTTACAACGCTATTGGTACAATAAAAAAGGGATGCCGAAACATCCCAATAATAATAACTAAAAACTATAACCTGTGATTAATAAATAATTTAATTGATTAATACTACAGAAAAGTTTTCTGATGCAAAGATAATAAAAATAAACGACATAAGCAAGAAAATGGATATAAGAATTAAACGAATAGCACGCAAGAAAGGGTACACCATCGGCAGAATGTATATTGATGGGGTATACTTCTGTGATACATTGGAAGACCAGGATAGAGGACTACGAAGCAGTATGACCTCGGCAGAGCTGGCTTTCCGCAAGGTCAAAGGCAGCACAGCGATACCAACAGGCAGATATGAGGTGACAATGAATGTTACATCACCTCGCTTCGGAGGAAGAAGTTACTACAAGCAATTATGCAACGGCAAGCTGCCACGTTTACTGCATGTGCCGAATTTTGAGGGTGTGCTGATACATGTTGGCAACACTCAGAAAGACACAGAAGGATGTATACTTGTGGGACGTAACACTGTGGTAGGCATGGTTACAGACAGTAAGGAGACATTTAGCAAATTGATTAAACTACATCTGCTCCCAGCCAAAGAAAAAGGCGAGAGCATATACATAACAATAGAATAATATGTCACGCATCACGTTCCTTATTATCGCAGTCCTGTTCATCGTGTCCTGCAGATCGCAGAAGACGGTGCAGTCTTCTATGTCCGAGCAGACGGATAATTTGCGTGTGGAGTCAAGATACGATTCTGCATACTATGATAATGTATACACAAATAACAGGACCGAAAATAAGGAAATCAGCACGGATGAGTTTACTTATCGTGTTGAGTATTCTGCACCTGACGTAAATGGTGTGCAGCATGTCACGAGCGAGACATATACGGGTAAATATGCAGACGTAAACATAGGGGTGAATCAGACAACATCCTCAGCACAGCGTTGCGGTCGCAAGAGAACTTCTGGGCAGACTGAGTTGAAGAAGACTAAGCGCAGTGCTAATCATAATGCGTCTACCAAGCAGACATCGGGCAGCGTGTTTGCGTGGGGTGGATGGGAGCTCCTATCCGGTATAGTTGCTGTCCTGCTGTGTATCATCGCATGGTATATGGCAAAACGAAAAGGTTTCTTCTGAAAATTTCATAGTATTAAGTAATTTTGATAGTTACGGTCTGTGAAGATAGTAACTGTTTTTTTACAGAAAAGAAGAAGAACAACAAACTAAACTATGAAATATATGGAAAGAAGAAAGATGAAAGAACGGAGGGATTCCACGATTCCCCGGCATAACCAAGTTCATCAGCTGTATGACGAGGTTATCAAGGAACTGGGCGAGTTCGCCTATATTGTTCCTCGTGGAGAGATATATAAGAGAATACGTGCCAAGCAAGGTCAAAGCGCCATGAGCGGCAGGTGGATTGCTTATATTCTCAATCACACAAGAGTGACATAAGTGTTTTTATATAGTTTTTTGAGTTAGGTTAATGTGTTAGAGGGTCGTTGAGAAACGGCTCTCTTATTTTTTTGTAGGGGGGTACATTTATTTTGGTAGGGGGGTACATTTATTTTGCACGTATTTCAGCACGCACTCATAACTATCTGATTATCAAGTGCTAAAATGCTGATAAAATATTGCCAAGAATTTAGCAGTTCTATCACGGGGGTACAAGGGCACAAAACACATTAATATATATTCAGACTTTCTTTCGGAAGTTACTTCCTCTGTATCAGAACAAAACTTTTTCTCGTCCGATAATTACACCGTACCTTTGCTCCCAATCTCAATAGTGGGAGAATTTTAAACACAACACAAACATGGAAGAAGTAAAAACTTTTAATTTCGATTCAGGCACTAATGGCTTGTTAGCTTCAGTGCTTCCAGCTCTCGCCAACAAAGGCGTAGACACTAATGCTCTATTAGCAATGATGGGCAACAAGGGTAACGGATTCTTCGGGGGCAACGGCTTCGAAGGCATTATTATGCTTATCGTAGTGGCTGCAATTTTCGGAGGCGGATTCGGCAATGGTAACGGCATCTTCGGTGGCGGTGGTAACAACAATGCCGAGCGTGAAATGCTGATGTCTGCTATTCAGCGCAACGGCGTAGACATTGGTCAGCTCGCATCTGTGCTCAACTGTTCTATCGGCAAGGTAGACGCTGCTATCGGACAGGTAGCAACACAGATTTGCAACCTCGCAGGTCAGCAGGGTCTCGGATTCCAGCAGGTTGTTAACTCTATCCAAGCTGGTAACTGTGCACTAACTGCTCAGATTGCTAACTGCTGCTGCGACCTCAAGCAGGCAATTGGCGGTGTAAACGTAGGATTGGAGCGTGGCTTCTCATCTGTAGCTTATGAGACGCAGCGTCAGACTTGCGACATCGAGAAGGCTATCGCAGATTCTACTGCTCAGATTCTCGCAGGACAGCGCAATGCGGAGATGCGTGAGATGCAGGACAAGCTCGATGCACTCCGAGAGAAGAACGCACAGCAAGCAGTATTCATTAACAATGCTCAGCAGACAGCTCAGTTCCAAGCAATGCTCGCTCCGATAGCATCTGACCTTGCAGAACTCAAGTGCAATCAGCCACCTGTTAAGAAGATTGTATGCCCAGAGCAGTATGTGCCAGTCAATCGCTCTATCAACGAGAACTACGGTCTGATACCGACAGGCTACTGCGGTTGTGGTTATGGTTTCCCATACGGCTTCGTCAATGGGTTTAATAACGCATTCTAACCTTATCGGCTATGTTTATATTGGATAGAACAAGAGGGATTGAGAGTAGAAGCGTTTCCGCTACAACCACAAATGTGACATATACATTTGATGCGTTTAGGAACAATGCTTTTACCGGGTTGTTGCTCGTAGATTTACAGCAGCCAATCCCGACGACTGCAACAGAAACACTTCCCGTTCTATTCGGTTCAGTGCAGTTGCTTAACTCTGCTGGAGGACAAGCGACCGTAGCCGATTTAGGGGGTGTAGGTACAGCAAGTCTTGTACTTGCGTATTACAACAGCCGTTCAGGTAGATTGCAATTAGTAGGAACTTACGAAGCGCCTGCCGCTGTTGCAACAGCATCAGTAACAGAAAACAGCACTTCGGGTTCGTTTTAAGTTATTAACAGAGTAAAGTTAAGATTATGTTTGGAGGAGTTAGACAAGGCAGTCTGCTCTATATTTTGAGCAAGACGAGCGAAGGGGCGGAATTAAAGGTGGCACAAGTGGAAGAGTTTACTACTCCACAAGACAAGTATGGTCGCACTGGAATATATGCCAACCCACAAGACTCAGAGTTATCTATTAAGGTCAAGTGCGGAGAAGAAGCGATGAATCTAACAAAACTTCCTGCACACGCTAGTATAGGTTATTGCGACAACCTTATTGTGAGTGACACAAGGGAGGCTATGTCCGCAGAAGTAGAAGCGATGCTAAGGACAAGTCGGCAGACATTGGAGAACGTGCCATACCATGAGCAAATGGTTACAAATTGCGAAGCTATGTTGAGAACACTCAACCCTCATCTTGCGAAGGAGAAGGAGCAGGAAGAGAAAATCGGTCTGTTAGAATCTAAGATGAGTAACATAGAGGGTACTCTCGTTGATATACAGACCATGCTCTCAACCGTCTTGTCTCCTGCTCCGACAATTAGCAAAAAAACAAAGGAGGAATAATTATGTATCAGATTAAAATCACTACAAAGAAGAAAGAAAAGATGTCAGAACACGCAGAGAAGGTTCTGAAACACGCAGGCAAGCTGATGCAGTGCATCGAAGAACTGGGTGAAGATGAGGAAATGGGCGAGCGTTACGGCAGTCTCTATGGCAACCGTGAAGGCGGTGGCGGTAGTGGCGGTGGTTACGGCAGCCGTTACGGAAGCAGAATAGGCGAACGTGACGATGACGAAGAAGAAGAAATGTACGAACGCAGACGCAGACGCTATTAACTAATTCGGAGAGGGGAGCATTATCCTCTCTCCTCTTAAAATTAGAAGATTATGAAACACAAGATACCGCTCGATATGTTCGAGTATGACATCATGCCAGCAGCGCAGAAGGTCTATCTGGCAAGACACAACTGGCACTTCTCTAAGCATGCGTACATGATTGCAGCAAAGCAGATGCGTAAGCTCAACAAGTCTACGGGCAAGGAAGAGAAAGTGCCTATATACACCAAAGAGGAGGTGGACGCTCTGCTACAGAAGCACAACATCACTATAGAGAATAAGGGTGGCTACGACTATGTCTTCGCTGCTCAGATGTGCCGTGCTGACTATCTCGGCAGTAGTGTTCCCGATGAAGCGCACCTCGCTATGTACGTTCATGACGTGTGCGATGATGTTGATGCTGGTGATGGAACGACTATGCGCAGATGGTTGGCTACGATGGTCTCAAATGGCGACCCAGTAGATTGGGAAGAACTATTAGAGGAGGATTGACATGATACGGCAGAGGATATATCTTGACAAGCACGACTGGCTTGTCTACGCCTACTATTCCGTAGGACACTACTACACGCAGGAGATTATCAGCAGACTCGTGCGGTTGGGCTGTAATGGCAAAAACCTCGCTAAGGCTTATGCTAATCTGTCAGCAGGAGAACTCGACACAGGACTGACATACAGCAGTGGCGAGAAGCGTGCGTCTGTCATGGTGATAAGCAACACATCGTCAGCAGAGGAGTTCTTCAATTCGCTCCTTCATGAGATGCGTCACCTTGAAGAGCATATCTGCGCTGCAAGTAACATTGAGCCGTATGGCGAACCTGTAGCATACCTTGTAGGCGACCTTGCAAGGGAGATATATCCTACAGTCGGCAAGCTGCTGTGCAACTGTTGCCGTAAAGATGTAGGGTGATGCTGAGCGCATAAGGGGTGCTGCACGTCAACCAGCATCGGTCTACGAAGAAGGGCAAGGAGAAATCCCTGCCCTTTGATTTTATAAATTCTTCTTTATCAATTCATCAATAAACTCGCTCTTGTTGTGAACACGAGCAATCTTGTCTTTTGATTCCTTTGAGATGCGCACGCTTAATGCGTAATCTCTATCCCCACGGGGTTTTCCCGAGTTCTCCCGAAAACCTCCCCAGTTATTGTTCTTCTTTACCATTGTCTTCAATTATCCATGATTTTGAAAATTCTTCATTCTTAAATGCTTCGGCAAGTCCCGTAATCTGCTTTAATCTCAGCACTTCGTCAGCATCCATGCCAAGTTCCATGCCTATTCTCGCATTGGTCCAGTTATGCTTCTTGAGCAAGACAATAAGTTTGGCTGATAGTTCTACTTGGTGCGTTCCTCTCGCCATGTTATGTCTTACGGTGGAAGTGATGCGGTCCTCTATCTTCTTGTTAAGGCGACTGACAGGAACATATCCATTAAGACTTTCATTAACGGTCTTGTCGTGTTGCACGACCGTAGTGCGATGGAAACCATCTACAACAGTATAAGGATGTTTCTTATCCTCCGGTGTATCACACACTACGACAGGCATGGTCAATCCGTCTTTCTTGATGCTTAGTTTCAGAAGTTTCATTTCGGGCGGTGCGACCTTGTTAGGGTTATAATCGTTGCCCTGTACCTTGTCTGCTGGCACCAACTGAACATTGAGTGTAGGGTGATTTACACCGAGCCAGTCGTAAAGCTCTTGTGTAATCTCGTTGAATACCTTAACTTTTTCGTCAAAAGGCACATCTTTTAATAAGTTCTGTATCATAGTTCTTCGTTATAACGTGTTATCATTGCAACCTGTTTTTCAAGTTCTTTTTTCGTCTGAGAGAAAGACAGTCCTTTGCACCAATAGTCATTCTTGAGCAAGACTTTGCATATCCTGCGCCATGATGGAACTTTCTTGGCAGCTTCCGCTTTTGTATCTGCATAATCGGGAATACAAGTTACACCCTCTTTCTCCCACCATGCAAGGAATTTGTTAATCTTCTGCCTATAATGTTCGGCAAGGTATGGCGGCATGGTGTCAAGAAGGAACTTCGCATAACTCTCATAAGTATGTCCTGGCGGGAGACTGACTTTGAAATTACCCAATGTTGTGCGGTCTGTCTCGGTATATCTGTTGCCAAAGTTAGCACCCTCTACACGATTAACGACCTTTGCCCATGTTTCGGGTTCCAATATTTTGAAGAGATACAGGCCTTGTCTTTGATCGTCTCCGTATGGCTGACACAGACGCTGCTTGTATATGCTGACACCTGCCATGTGCATAATGTCGTATATACGATTATAATCCCATCCGAATTTCCCGTTTGCTCGCCAAATATCTTCCGTTCTCCAGTCGTATATTGGATAGCAGTTATATATCTCGCTTTCATCCTCCTTCGGGAATAACTTTGTGGTCCATTGCAGACCATCAAGTGTTATCTTGGAAGTGCTGGAGATTGTACGGAAACGATTAAGGCTCTCATCAGAACGTATGCCTACACATGTTGCAGTTTTCTTTCCTTGAGAGAACCACCGTGCGAACTCTGGCACAAACTCCTCAAACTCCATGCCGTGACGAAAAAACGGGAAATACTCCTCGTCAGTTATAACGTGAGGATTGTCCGGGTATTCTCTTACCCATGCTTCCCTTGCTTCCTTGTCCCAACAGACCCAATAAGGTACGATCTGACTGACAGCATTGCGAAGATGTATAGGTAGACACACCCACCATCCTGTCACTTCCTCACGGCTGAACATTCTGTGTGTATACTCGATAGCACGTGAGTACTGCGCTTCCATGTCGATATAAAGGACATTGACAGGCAATTTCCCATGCCGTCTTGCTGCTTCAATGGCAAGATTCAGCAACACTCCGCTGTCTTTGCCGTTGCTGAAACTGATACATACACGCTCAAAGTGTGTATATATGTAGTCGTACCTTTCAACGGCCGCCTCGTATACATTCTTGTCAAGGTATTTTTTCATAATTCTTTCTTCAAATCCTCTATTGACACTTTCTTAAGATATTCGCTCATGCTAATCTTCTTGGCGATATTCTTGTCTATCATTGTGTCAAGACCGACATCGCCTGTCAGTTCATAGTAGTGACAGTCCTGCTCCTGTCCTGTACGGAAGGTTCTGCGAGTACTCTGCACGTATAATGCGTAGTCCCAAACCTTGTCAAAGTATATCGTAGTCGTATACTCCTGCAGGTTCAAACCTAACGATTCCTTCTGCATTGACAGAACTGCGCATTCGGGGAATGCTTTTTTGCAAAGTTCGGCACTTGCGATATACCTGCAGAAGATAATGACCTTTTTCGGGTCTACACCTTCGGCTATAATATCTTCAACAGCACGAACTTTATCTTCTTCCTGTGCATAGGACATCTGCAGCTCTGTTGTCATGGCAAAGAAAATATTGTTGCTTCGCCATTCCAACATCTCGTCACTAAGGTAACGTTCCTTTATGTCCTGGTACTTCTCCTTATTCTCGTCACTAACGTGATAATACCTTGTGTGCCACTTCTGAGATACATTCAGATGAAGGTCACATTCATAGATATAGTGACGGATAAGGCTATACAAGTAGTCCACATTCTCCATACCGGTGATATACTCACGGGTATATTGTTTGTACCCAACACGCTTTGTTATGGTGGTATAGGAGCAGAATGTGTTCTTGAACTGTGGCAGAGACATGTTGAGAATCTTAGGTGATAAGAACTCCATCTGCGTCCACATGTCAAGAAGGTTGCGTGTTACAGGTGTGCCGTTGAGTACAAGTTTCCATTCAACTTTCTTGCCTATTTCAAGCAGTCGCTTGGTGCGCTTAGCATTGGCATTCTTTATCTTTAGGCTCTCATCTACAACGACAAACGGCAGCTTGCTTCGCTCCACTTCGTTGTACAGCTCAAGCCATATTCTATCACTTGCAGATATGCTTTCCACACCGTAGTAATGTGGAGTCATCTTCCATCCTCCCCACTTAGCGACCTCTGCCTTTGCGTTATCTAATGTTCGCAGAGGAGCGACCCAAAATACGTCTGTGCAGTTGGTAGAGTTTACAAGATTCATGGCGACACGAGTCTTGCCTGTGCCTGCTTCCATGAATAGTGCGCCCACCTTCCAAGTGTTTAGGTGCTCAATGGCTGATGTCTGTTGGGATGTTAGCATCTAAGTTCTTCAATTTCGTTATGTTCTACTTTTTCCATCTTGATAGGAGTGTGCCTATCAATGAAGACTTCCTGCCAATCTCGCCATTCCTTCGTTTCTCTGTTTAGAACAAAATGCTTTATCTTTGCCTTGTGCTGAAATATGTGAGAATAAAACGTTGATACATAGATGTATTGTCCGTTATCCTCGAAGTAATAGCCATTGCGTATCCTACGTCTTGTCCTGTTCTGCTCCACAACGACATAATCGTCATGGTATTCGATGCGATGATACTTTACCCTGTGAGCTGGGCAAAGTATCTCGTTAGGCTTTAGGCTTGTAGATTTGTCCATTACAGTCAAATTGAACTTCTGCCACGTTATATTCACTACCACATTCATCAAGCATGTCAAAATATACTTTTGACATGTGTTTCGCAACAAGTCCCCAATACTCCTCGTTTGATGATGATGGAGGTAAGATATGGTCAAGGTATGCCTTCTCTACCATTTTACATACATATAATCCGTTAGGCTGTTCCCCTGAAATCGTCCATACTCTTGCTCCATTAGGAGCGAAATCTGTAATCACTTTAATCGTTTTCATAGTTATCTGTTTAGTTCATTAATAACGTTATTGTCTCTCGCCTTCTGCCTTTCGGGGGTATGGCGCTCTACTATGTAGGTAGGCAACTGGCGCCCATTCTCGTCAAACCATGCCTTCTTCTTGGATGAATATTGAATATTCTTCTTGTCAAGAATCCAAGCTGATATCCAATAGGCATCTGATTTTATGACATCGTAGTCCTGCCCGAATACTTGACTTGCAGGTATTATATCTGTAGTTCCGTCAAAAGAAGTGGCCTTGTAAGCCTTGTCGCTGATTTTGACAAGGCTCTCGAGGCGAACGCTATAGCATAGGGTTTTCATTACTCAGAAATTATATAAGAAACCCATCTGTCAGCATCAGAACAATGAAAGATATTGCCGAGCAATGTATCGCAGAACATATGAGTACTTGTGCCATCCTCACGAAGCAGAACCATCGTGCGTCTTTCTCTGTCCAGCTGTTCGTCTGACATGTATGACTCCCAGTATTCTGCACGATTCTGATGACCTTTGTTGTTCGGGAAGCATTCTTCCTTAAGTTGGCGGTAGTATTCAAGGTTGCTCATCACCTCTCCGACAACGAACTCTTCGGTATTGTCTTGATGAGCGTAGCCGAAGTATATCGTTTGAATTCTCTTTCCTTTAAGATTCTTGGCATCTTCGATGGTTAGATACTTTTTATCTAAATCTCTCATTTCATTTAATGTTTTCATAATTCTTAGTGTTAAGTTGTTTATTTCTTTCTTGTGGTACAAAGGTACAAAATAAACTTGATATATGCAAGAGAATATCAAGTTAATTTCAAAAAAAATGCAGTTTTCTTCATTTTAGCGATTAAAACAGTGCTAAAACTTCAAAAAACTGCAAATTTGTTGCGATTTTGTTGCGATAAAATTAAAAATGTGCACAAAAGCACTGTAAATCAACATTATACATTATATATTGTGATTTTAGTGCAAATTTACTTGGGTACTACGGATTACGACAGATTACCGAAGATGTCGGAAGTGTGGGGTAGTGTAGGCTTTTGGCTTTCTGAATTTGTATTATATGTTTGGTTATTTTTGTGTTTATTTTGTTGCGCTTTTGTTGCTCTATAATAGTTGCGGTATGCGTGATACGGCTTCCTGTTTTTTCTCGTCAAGCAGCTTGGCGTATATCTGCGTTGTGGATATATCTTTGTGGCCTAAAAGCTTGCTGACGGTGTAGATGTCTGCGCCAAGGCTGATCATCATGACAGCGAAGGTGTGACGTGCGCAATGAAAGGTTATGCTTTTGTCTATACCCGATCTGCGCACCCATGTCTCTATTGTATAGTTGACGGTTGCAGGTGGCATTTCGGCAACTTCGGCAAAGATGTGCGGATGGTCGGACATGTTGCGCATGATAATTTCTGCTGCTTGGCTGTTGATGTCAAGATATTCCTGCCCTCCTGTCTTCTTCTGCCGGAACACGAGCCTTACCTTGCCTCCCTCCTCATGCACTTCGCTCTTCCGCAGTTTAGCGATGTCGCTGAATCGCAATCCTGTCAGACATGAGAAGAGAAAAGCGTCCTTGACTCCAGGGCGGATGCATTCTGATGCTGCCAGGAGTTTTACTTCTTCTTGCGTAAGGTACATTCTCGCAGTCTCCTTGCGCTTAAAGTTCGGTATATTCTGTGCAGGGCTAACAGATATTATTCCGTCTCTTACAGCGCTATTGAAGCATGCTTTGAGTTTGGAGAAGAGCAGCCATTTAGTGTTTATCGCCAGCAAAGAGTCTTTTTTTTCGTTTTTTGCAGTATTATCCAGGAATGCTTTGAATCCGGTCACCCATTCTGCGTCAATCTCATTAAAGGTTATCTGCTTGTTCTTTTCGTACTGACGTGCACGTATATAACATCCTTCCCATCCAGGCACGCCCAAATGCTCTTTGAAATAATCGAAGAACGGGGTATCTCCCTTTCTGTCCTGGAATCCGTGCGCTGCGTTGCGGTATTCAAGAGTTTTTTTAGCGCATATCGCTTCGGCGAGAGCAAGCACCTCTTTGTTGTGCGCCTTGTTTGCCCGTGTGTCGGGTTCAAGGTACAGTCCGAGATGCTCCTGCTTCCGCCTTCCGTTATAGTATATGTCCAGGAACAGAGACGTTCTTCCGTTTTCACGTTCCCTGCGCCTTAACTTAACTGTAGCAGTCTTCATGTCACAATTCCGCTATAAGGTCAAGCATTTCCTCTTTGATTTCGGAGAGCGGTTCTGCGCACTCTCCGTTCACTTCACGGCGGTCAATCTCTATGCATATCTTCTCATAGATGCCTTTAAGTTTGTCCTCCATTGTGTAATATTGTATAAGGAAGCCACCGACATTGCTTTTCTCGCTTCTGACGAATCTGTCTGCTTTGGCGGTAGTGACCGGCTGTTCGTATTCCTTAATCATCGAGCCATTGCCATGCACAAGCCAATCGAGCGAGAAATACGCATACTGGTTGCACACTCTTGTGAGGAGCATGTCAGTTAGATGTTTCGGGTGTCCTTTCAGAGCGTGGCATATCTGCTGCTCAGAGGCATTAACTCGGGTAGCGAAATCTTTCTGTGACTTGATGAGCCCGTTATCCTTAAGATAATAGAACAACTGCTTAAATCGTTCTGTCTTGTGCTCCATTAGCTGTTCATTTGTTGTTCTCTATATACAGCTCTACTGCAATAATTATGCGTATCAATATTGCGGTGAAGAACGATGAGACAATTAACAATATTCCGATATAAAGTGAATACGTATCACTATTTGAAATAGCCATTATCGTTGTAAAGATGCCGATAATAAGTTCTGCGACTGCTAAGATTTTGAGGAGTAGTACGATAATCTTGTCCTCTACTTTGTTTAGATTTCCCATAGTTGTAATAAATTTATAGTTATATAATAATGTATTATAATCTTACAACACACACTACGCTGAGTATGTTGTTGATATCTTCCTTTTCGATGAAGAAGTCGGGATAGTTCTCCTTATCAAAGCTGCGTGCTAAAAACCCTCCTTCTGTGTTGAAGAGAATGCGTACAAGTAGCCCATGAGGAAGCGAATCTATGCCATAGACACGACCTGGAACTATCTTCTTGTAGGGGTTATTCTTGAGTGCGACCTTGTCTCCCTTTTGGTAATGCGGGTACATGCTGTTGTCGGGAATTATATGCCATGCGTCAATAGGAGTTCCCGCAATTGCAACCTTAGATTGCTCCAGTTCATCGCCATAGTCCTCGATTGCTTCAACGATGTCGAAATCTTGACGCTTTACCCAAGTAGATGGGATAATTGGTGCGGTCTCAAAGTCTTCAATAACCTCTGCTTCTTCGACATCTGCTCTTGACTGGGTATTAACAGACATCTTGACATTAGTGTTCGTTCCTCCTGTTATAACGTTGCTATTACTAATAGATGTAGTAGGAGTGTTAAGCATATTTCCTATTCCTGTTCTGAGCCAATTAATATCTAAATCAGGGAAAAACTTAGACACTTTCTCTAAACTCGACATACGGGTGTTGTCAGTCATTTTGTCAACAAATCCATTTCCGAATCCCGCCTCCTTTTCAAAGGATGCCTTATTAATGCCTTTATATTCAAGGAATTTAAGCAGTCTATCTCTTGTGTTCATAGCATAAATGTTAAATAGATTAAAAATCTAAAAATAATTAGAGTAAAATTCTTGTATGTTAGAATATTTATCTATCTTTGCACCGAAATCAATTTGTTGCGCATCGCTAACGTAAATGTTTCGATGCAAAATTAATAAAAATAACAATAACGACCAAGTAAAAATTAATAAAAATGAAGAGGACAAGAAAAATTACACTGACGGACTTGTACAAGGAACATCGTCAGCGACCAACTCCAGCACAGGAGTTCATCGAAGAAGTTGCGAGAGTGACCGAGAAGAGCACAGCGACAGTGAAGCAGTGGCTGTGCGGAACATATAAGCCAGATGCTCTTGCGTGCAAGACAATCGCTAAGCATTTCAATGTAGACCCAAACTATTTATTCTGATATGGAAAAAGTTCTCACCTTCCTCTGCCTGTTCCTCTGCATAGCATCAT
>JAEIGA010000683.1_pt1 | contig 50207 bp, 64 predicted proteins | sample 9270691 | NCBI WGS metagenome assembly JAEIGA01 (sample SAMN17057246, study PRJNA624740) | gut metagenome | biome: biome; isolation source: fecal sample | host: Bos grunniens | place: China: Xizang | collected 2019 | reverse complement strand
TTCTCCCCTTTGGGCGCGTTGTTGGTGCTGTGGTTCGTGGTCTCGGCTCTGATGGTTGTGGTTTATGGTTTGTAATATCCTACAAAAATACGGGTATTTGGGGCACATTATAAAATTTATTGCTTGCTCTGTGGCTTTATGTGTTGGCTGTGGGGCGTTTTTTAGTGTACTTTTAATTATTATTTGCGTTTGTTGTTTGTGGGGCGTTTTTGGGGGTCTGTGGTTCTTGTTTGGGGGCGGTATGCTGTTTGTGCATTCGTCATTTTGCACAATTTGCCGATTTGAATTTATATGTTGTTTGTGATATAATATACATGTAATCAAGAGGGGGTGAAACAATGAAAAAAGCGGACAGACCGACAGCCGAAAGTGAGGTAAACGGAATGACCGATAAGCAATTTTTGCATCATTTGATAGAGTTGTTGGAAGTTGCGAAAAGTTCCGCAAATCTTGGCGAGTTTATAAAAAAGCTTGAAAACATGATTTCACAGTATAACCAATAAAAAGAGCCTGAACGGGTGAAAGTTTGGCGACTTCCCGAACAGGCAAAAAACACGAACTAAAGCAAATCAAAAGCAGGGGCGGAAAGTCCGCCGCCGTCCTTGCTTGCTTTGGCTCGTTGGTATTATACCACCAGCGGCGGCAAAAGTCAATAGAAAAATAAAAAATTTTAAAAAGACGGCAGAACAGCCGCCGAAAGGGGTAAAACATGGGACTCTGGAAAACTCTTTTACTTTGCTTTATCGATCCAAAAAAAGCAGCCGAAGAAATTAATTTTATTTGTAATTTGCAAGATATGATTGTATTGCTTAACGCTCAGGAGGTAACAAGAAAATGACTAACGCTTACACCATTACCAAAAACGAACAGTTTAACAGCATTGAAATATTTTTCAACGGCAAACCCAGCGAGGCAATACGCGACGCATTAAAAGCGCTGCGCTTCAGATGGCACAATGTAAAAAAATGCTGGTACGGTTACGCAGACGAGCAGACAACCCGCGCAGCTCTCGACGGTTGCGGCGATCAGACACCCGGCACAGATAACCACGACAAGCAGAATAGACCCGACGCGAAAAAGTCCGCCGCTCGTCTTGCTTCCCTTTGGGACCGTTGCGACGTTTCCGAGCTTCCCGGATACGGTACAGATAACGAGTTAAAAAAGAATATACGCGAAGAGGCACGCGCCGCGGGTTCGTCCTATGACAAAGCCGTTGCCGCTTACATCCGCAAGCACTTGCGCGAACGTTTCCCGGAATGTAAATTTTCCGTAACTTCCGGTGGCGCCGGTTATCTTAACGCCGTTAATATTGATATTAAATCAAGTCCGTATGTGCGCGAGCTCGTAAAGGGTGATTTGAATAATAACGACTATCACAAACATTGGGACCACTACGAGAACAGCGCCGAGCTTGACGCGGTTTTGAATTATTGCAACGCCTTGTATAACGCTTTTGACGCTGACGACGGCGATTATTATGCAGACTACGGCGCACATCATGATTTATATGGATCTGTAAAGGTTGATTATAACTATACCCAGACCGAGCCCACCGCAGAACAGGCAGCAAGCGCGGCAGATTTCGCAGAGCGTAAAGCAGAATTTGAAGCCGCAGAAGCTGCACGCCGTACGGCAGAATGGGAAGAGCGCGAAAAGCAGATGGAGCAAGAACGCGCAGAAGCCGAGCGCGCCGAGGCTATCAGAGCCGAGCAAGCCGCCGAGATCGTCGCACACGTAGAAGTCAAAGACCTTGAACAGTGTGAGCAGATCGCCGTTATAGGTTTGCTGTCCGCTGTAGGCAAAGAATGCAATTTGACCGAAGTATATAACAGTATTTCAGAGCGACACAGCCGCACAGATGCAGTTATTTCGCGCAAGATTAGTTTTACCGACAAGCGTATTTTTGACAACTTTTGCAATATGTTTTTATATGATTGGGAGTTTTTGGCGGGTAAAGGCGGCACAGCTACCGAGGACGTGCGCGTTAATATTGACAACATCTACAAATTAAACAAAGAACAACGCGAAACAGTAAAATTTTTCGCTTGTGACTGTATCGGCGTATATTTCAATGGTGATTTTCAGTTTGTTATAGATCCTCAAGGCTACAGCTACGCAAGATATATTTTAATGCCCGATGATGATACAGACAGTTATTGCGCACCCGAAAAGCTGAACGAGTGGCGCGAAGCCTCCGAGCAGCTGCCCGAAATGTATTTCCCTTTGCCTATCGCCGAGCAAATAACATATCATGCAGGGCTGAGACAGGGCGAACAGATAACAATATTGCATCTTGACCCATGGACTATAACAGCCACCACCACCGCCGCAACGCTGAACAGCGTAAAAGTCACGGACTACGCACAGTATAAAGGCGCGGCAATGTTTGAAATAACTCTGATCGGAAGCAGAAAACCGCAAGCGCTGTATATAACACCCGGTCAAGAGTGCGCCATTTTCCACGGCATTATACCGGACGCGCCGAACAGCTTAAAATATACCGATTGCGGCGGCAATTTGCAATGCGTAAATTATAGCGGCAAGAGCGCCCGCGGTTACATGATAAAGCTGATTGAATACTATAAATCGATCGGCATTGCTCCCGCTGTTGATACGATCCAGCGATAAGAGCAGAACAGCGACACGGGGAATTATTACAAGTATAGTTTGAATAATTCCCCGGAAAGATTGATTTTATAGTTTGAATTTGCAGATTTTTCACAAATTCGCACGATAGCACGAGTAAAAATATAGTACAATCCAAATATCACAAAAGGAGAATTGAAAAATGAAAAACGTGGCAATTTACACCGAGCAAGATAATCAGTTTTATCCTACTCCGAAATCTTTTCTTGAACAGATTTGCTCAGACTTTTATCAAGAAATCAAATCTTTTCACAACAATCGCCAATACGATATAAAGGTCCTTGAACCCAGCGCAGGAAAAGGCGATATTGCCGAATATCTCAAAAAGAATTGGGGACAATACAGCTTTTCCGGCACTCCGCGCGTTGACGTTGAATGCGTCGAGCTTGACCCGAATTTGCGTGCTGTTCTGAAGGGCAAGGATTTTCCTGTTGTTTACGACGATTTTTTGACTTTCAATACCTATATGAAATATGATCTCATTTTCATGAACCCGCCCTTCGCAGACGCCGAAAAACATTTGTTAAAAGCAATTTCAATGCAGGAGAAAATGGGGGGTAAGATTCTTTGCATTCTTAACGCCGAAACGCTCCGCAACCTATGCACAAGAAGCAGAACAGAGCTTGCAAATAAAATCACCGACCACAACGGAACAGTAAAGTTTTACGAAAACGCTTTTTTGTCATATGACGCAGAGAGGAAGACGGGTGTAGAAGTCGCGGTTGTTTGGCTTGACATTCTTGCGCCAGAAAGCCTTTTTAATTCCAAAGTTTTTGAGGAGCTTGACAGAGCGCGGGAAGTGGAGGAAGAACAGCCGGAAACTATAGAGCAGCGAGCCTTGATCCGTTTGGGAATGGATTGGATAAAGGCGGCAGTTGCACAGTATAACGAGCAAATCAAAGCAGCGGTTTCGTTTTTTAAGGAATACGTTGCATTTACATCCAAGTATAACGGCAGATACGCAGAGGTAGCAGGCGATAGCTGGAGATATACGCGCCCGTTTTCTCTTGAGATTTACGGCGAAAAAGACGACAGCATCAACCGATATATTGAGGTAACGCGCCGCATGTATTGGAAGCAGCTATTTGATAACCCCAAGTTTTCGGGGAAACTCACCAGCAGATTAAAAAGTGAATTAAGTTCCCGTCTCGATGAATTTAGCAAATATGACTTTAACGAAAAAAATGTGTTTATTTTGATGCAGGAAAATATGCAGGCAACGGTGCGCGGCATTGAGCGAGAGATTCTTGATTTGTTTGATCGCTTTACTAAGCACGCGCAGTATGACGGATGCGAGAACGTCCACTACTACAACGGATGGAAAACGAACAGCGCACACCGTCTGAACAGCAAGATTATCATTCCATTCTACGGAGTATGGGAAGCATCGGCGCGCTATGTGGGAACTAACTTTTATAATATGCGAAAAGCCGGCTATGAGTACAAATTAGATTTCAGACACGCATATCACACGCTTTCAGATATGTCTATGACATTGAATTACTTAGCAAATGGAATTTGCAATCTTGAAAGTATGGCACTTCTCGAAAAAACGTTGAAAGAAAACTTTGACCGAGGAAACGCAAAGAACATCGAAACCCAGCATTTCATTTTGACCTTCTACAAAAAAGGCACTTGTCATGTCAAATTCAAAAACCAAGAGCTTTTGGACAAATTTAACCTGTTTGCGTCACAACGCAAAGGGTGGCTGCCGCCGAGTTATGGCAAAAAGACATTCGATGATATGGACGAAACGGAACGTTCAATAATAGAAGAGTTTCAAGGACGTGCGCAATATGAGCATATTATGAAAAATAAAAATGCATATTTAATAGATCATCAACAATTATTAGCGCTCGCAAGCGGGGAGGATAAAACAGCATGAATAAAACCGAATACGCCGCCGCCGCGCGTCAATATCTCGCATTGTTGCCCTCAGCAGATAAAAGTCCCGAAACTGTCAGAAGCTACGGAACCGCCCTTGATGCTTTCGGTGAGTTTATGAACAGCACCCACGCGGAAGAGTTGACGCCGCTTGTGTTGCTGGCTTGGCGGCAAAAGATGCACGAGGAGGGCAAAGCAAGCACCACAATATCGCATTATCTTGTATCATTGCACCGCTTTTTTAACTTTTGCGTTAAGATGGGGCTGATGGAAAAAAATCTGATCAGCACCGAGGACATACCGACACCGAAACCGAGAGACAAAGAGCGCCCAGACCTTGATCGAATAAAAAAGCTGCTGAACAGCGACGGTGTGATATACGGCGCGAACAGCAAGACAACCGCACGTAACCGAGCAATAATAATATTACTAATACAAACAGGCTTGCGAAATAGTGAATTGCGCAGCCTAACCCCTGCTGACCTTGATTTTGTGCGGAACAGCATCACGGTTCGTCACGGCAAGGGAGATAAAACAAGACTTGTACCATTCCCGGCGTTGTCTCGCTCTGCCGTCAAAAACTATTTGAACAGCGGTTATCGTCCTAAATGGTGCACCGACACCGCGCCGCTTTTCGGTACGGACAGCGATAAACAGGGACATAGCACCTGCGGCGAGATATGGCATCAAATATCAAGTGCCGCACTACTGGCCGCCGTGAACAGCTACACAGAGGCAATTTGCGGAATGGCAACCAGTGTACACGATCTGCGTCACGCATATGCAAGCTATTGCGATCATATGGGACTGCCTTTGCGAGATATACAGTTAAGCATGGGGCACAGCAGCGCAACAACTACAGACAAAATATATATTTCTGTTTTGGATAAATCAAAATCGGCATTGTCTGTAAACCACGCTTTTGACGCCGTTTTTGCTTAAAAGATTTTGATTTTTGAGGGTAAATACCTATCCAGCGCAGAAAATCGCTCACAAGCAAAATTTGAGCCTTACAGGGCATACCCGCTGTAAGGCTCGTATTTTTAAGCAAAACTATTTGTTTCCCAAACAATGGCGTTTCTGAATGAGTTGAACAGCGTCATTACCCATACAGTGTCACCTATCTTTGCGCCTGAAAGCTTGGAAGAATAGGGAAGCGTCAGAACAGCATCGTCGCCGACGAGTTGAACATCTATTGTCGCACCGTTGGGCGCGGTCTTGACTGTTGCGCGGTAACAGCGAGGGCATGAGCGCGTTTTTGCTTCAATACGCTCGTCAATGATTTTTTCCAACGCCTGCTTGATTATTTGCGCGTCGTGATCTAAATTGTTGTTCATACTTCCTCCTTATAATGTGGTTGCAGTCTTGGTAGCTATCGGGAAGTCATTAACTGACACAGCCGATATATTCATTTCCCCTGTCTCTCCAATGGGGAGCGTGAAGGACTGTATTAAATGATCTTCAACAGGGTTTCCGGGTCTGTCGGTTCTCACGATAGACACAAGACGGTTTTCCAACAGGTGAAACATTTGCGCCGAGTGAATGGTAACGGCTTTTTGGGTAACGGTATGACGCTTTAAATACCAATCGGCATAATCTACGCATTGCGTAGCGTTCCAGTATTCGGCTTTGCGATCTCTGAGTGTACGCAGACCAACTATATTAACATTGGTATCGCTTCGCCCATCGTAGTTGGTTGCGCGTCCGTAAACTGGAGCATCTTCCATACTCTCGCCAACGATTATTACATCATTGACTGTTTGTGAGGGGTCAACTTGGAATGTAGCACCCACAAACATAGAGTTTTGAGGACTGAACCGCCAAAGAACAGGCTTGTTGCTGTCCAGTATATCATCCTGTGACGGTTCCACCCTGAACGCGCCCGTGGGGTCGTAGCCATAGACTCCGACAAAGTTTGAGTTGAGCTTTTCAATTATGTCGCCTACCTTGCCACCGGCATCAACTATAACTTGAAATGCAAGCTCAGACGCCGAGACGGTAGATGTTACGCCCTCGGAAGTTGTGTATTCATATGTATATGTGTTGTAGTAATCTGTAAAGACAGGTCGTACATTGTCCAACATATCCAACGCATTGGTTGCAACGTTGCTGAGATCGTATTTGTTGAGCTGTAACACGCTGGCCATAGCGGCAAACACATTCGCGCCCGGGTCGATCTGATATGTGTACGGAAGTATACCGCCCAACGTGCCGTCCAGAACAGCGTATTTGTCAACAAGATCATACGACATTGTTTTTGTATTGTATTCCATTGCTTCCGCAGGGGAATTAAGATAGAAAACGCCTTGAGGTAAATAAAAATCCTGACCGTTTGGCAATACAAGTCCCATCGACAGCCGAACACGTCTGCCGTGCCACAACTTATTGACATTGTATGCAAACGCATCATCAAGGTTGGATAATACTATATTTGCCCTGCGGCGCTGACCGTTGTTTAGATTAACGGTCAGCGCTCCATCTTGGATAAACGCGCGAGAGTCGTAGCGGCTCATATATCCGCGCTTATAATTGTTATCCAACGAAAAGGCTATTGAGTTGTCGGGCTGTAAAAATTCCAGCTTTGCGATCTTCTTGAACGGCTTTTTTAATGCCTCAAGGTAAGCATAGTAATTGTTGTTCATATATACCTCATTCCGACAGCGTTGCAGTTACCATACCGTCCGTAAGCGTAATGTCGGGGTGCTCCATACCTGCAGGAGTAGACGCAGTTAAGACATTGCCGCGCATTCCGAAGGTTGTGCCGTTATATTGCGAGGGATAATAAGCGCTCAATCTTCCCGTGTTGGAATTTACATTCAGACGAGCTGACAAAATACCGTTGGAGATCCATCCCTCGTCTGTAGGATATTGAACAAGCGCCACATTTGAAGCGTCGCCCACTTCCTCCCACGGAACAGAAACAGTAACTTGCTTTTGAAGTGTCGCGGTGTCGATAGTCTGCGAGATCGGTTGCGAAATATGCACGTTATACAAATTTCCTTTAGTGTCTTTCAGGAAGAATGTATTTTTGCTTGCTGACGCTTCAAATAATTGCTCCTGCATTGTATAACTGTCATAATACTGACCGTTAATTGTAAGACCCAATAAGGCTTGAAGCGTACCCGACTTACCCATTATCGAAGACGGCTGACGCAACCTATATTTGGTGAAATTATTCAGCCATGTAGGAGAGTTGCCATTCGTGACAGCTCCTGCCGCAATATTACCTTGGAAAGCGAAATAGCGCAGCACGTGATAAACATTTGGATCTTCTGCATCTTGGGTAGCCTCGTACAACATATATTTTCTGCTTGCAAAACAAATGTCATTAACGATAGCGGGGACAGAATAGGCGTTTGCAGCTGAGTTGTAAAAAAGCTCATAGTCATATGTTTCTGAACTTCTCGCCCCGAAGTCTATCATCTGCCGCACTCCTGTGGGTATATGCGCTACTCTTATTGCGTTGGCGTCACCGTCTTTCAAACGGTAAATGTCGTTGTAATAGCCGGGTACGTCAGTCGTACCGCCTTGCAGAGAGGACACAAAATCAGCATAAAAATATGTGTTGGCTGTGTTCCACGACGGGGTGTAATTGTTTGCGGATATGTTGTAATATCCTCCTGCAACATAAACCCAATCTGCAGTCTGCGGTGCGGTCAAAACAATTGATGAAATGTTAGCCTGTTGCACAGATATCGGAGAGCTTACGGTCGTTCTCGTTGAACCGTTATAAAACGTAGCGCCGACACGGCTGTTATCGCCTACATAGATCCATACAATGGCGGTTTGTGCGCCTGTAGGAATATAATACGACGCTAACAGATTGCCGCCGTTCTTTATCTGTATACCTGTTTCAGCAGTTTCTATTGTAAACCCAGCCAGAGTAAATAATGTACCGAGTGTTGCCGACGTACTGAATATAGGTAACAAAGTGCCGTCTTTTGCAGATATATACGCGTTGGTTGTGTTGCCGAAAACTATGTTATAAATTTCAGTTGTGGGAGCAAAAGGAGAGCCGCCGTAAGTGATTGCGCCATTATTGAGGTTATAGATGTTTATGTAATTCGCGCCAATGGCCGCAAACAAAGTGCCGTCTGAATTAAATGCTATACTTGTAACTGCGCTGTTGAGATTGCCGAGAGTGCCCATGTAATTTAACTGACCGCCTGTGAAGCCGAAATAACCGCCATACGGCGCAGTGTCAAAGCCTACTACCAAATATGCGCCTGACTTGTCAAACGTGCCGCACAACTTATTTGCGCCGCTTACTGTAGCCGTGCTGACCAATGCGCCTGTTGCGGTTGAATAAACTGACAGCAAAGAGCCTTGACCGCCGATCAGATAATTATCATCGGGCGTAAAAACTATAAAATCAAAGCCGACATTTACATTTGTGATATAGGTAGCTGAGTTATTCGCAATGCTGTATAATCTTGCCTCTGTGTCATTTCCAACGACCAACATACTACCGTCATTTGAAAATTTTGCAATGCTTATTGCCGAGTCCAACCCGTCCAGATCGGCTAAATATGTTGCGACACCGTTGCTTATAGAATATAGCGCACCGTAGCCGTCAAAATCGCCGCCCACAACAAGCAAGTCGCCGTTAACATTTACGTCTAAACATAAGCATCTGCCGCCCAAAGGAGCATTATTACGCGCGAGTGATGTGGGCGTATTGTTTGAAACAATTTCCGCAGCGTCAAGCGACGGGGTTGCTCTGACATATGTATCACCATTTGCCGCGATTGCCTCTGCGGTGATCGCAAATATCGTACTTGTGATGTTACCAACAAACTCGGTTATTATTTCTTCTGTGTCGGGTTCCTCGTAGGATGTGGTGAGTATTACACTATCCACGCTTTCAGAATTTGCTATTGCCAGCACATTAGAATTAAGCAAGTCAGCACCGTAACAGTTCACCGCGCCTTGAATTGTTCCTGCCAGATTAAAATCAATATCAAGGGTAAACGTTTGTTTGTCAATAGTGTAATTAAACACCTTTGCGCTTGTTCCGCCGACAAATATTTGATTATTAGGCAATTGTTTTACGCAGTATACCGGATCGGGCGCATTGCTTATAGATTTAACGTTCATTTCTGCGTCGCCTATATTGTCCCAATAAGCGGCAATAACGCCATGTGATAGCGTACCAATAATCAACCTACCTTTGTTGTCAATATCTGCAATGCAGACAGCATCAGTTAATCTTGTTATATAAGCATATTGCTGACTTGTAAGCAAAAAGTCGCTTATAAATACTCCGTTAGATGTAGATATCGCTACGCCTCCGTCGAAGTTTCGCCAGTCTGTACTGTCCATAGGATGCGCAAAATATACCTCAGACGTTACAAATGAAGTTAATGCGCCCGTCGTAGTTGACAAAAACGAAAGCGTGCCATTATTATAAGCATACCGCGCTACAAAACCGCTGAAAGCTCCGCCGAGATATAAAGTGTCGCCTTGCCAAATTTCGGCATAGTTTACAGGACCGTCTAAAGATGCGACATCGGATTTATAAATCGGTGTATCTCCCGAAATATCAAATATACATCCGTACCCGCTAAATTCACCGCCTATAAACAGCGTATTACCATCAAGCATTGTAGCGCATCTTATCGCGCCGTCAAAAGGATCTCCGTTGTGCTTTAGATAGCCGCCAAATGTGGCGGTAGTGCCGTTCAGATTGAAATATAATACAGCACCCGGAATATTACCGCCGACAACAAGAATATTGCCACAGTTAAGTATTACGTTTATGCTACCTTCCGAGGGAAGAGAGCCGAGGGACTTATATACTTGCGAAACGTTTCCGCGCCATGCGGCGGTGAACGGGGAATTAAACGACATAGCTTCACTGTTTACGGTGTTCCACGCAATGCTACCGTCTTCAAGCTGCAACTTGCCGTTGTTCATGGTGTACTGTGCGTCCTCCGACGCAACACCGGGAATATCATCACTTGCCGCCCAAGTCAATAGCACACCCTCGCCGTTGGGGTAATACTCCGCTGAGAGATCGCCCGTCGCTGCCGCTTCTACGTAAGACACATCAAAGCCAAACCAGCCTGTCGTGACTTCAACGCCGTTTGCGCTGGCGGCGGTTGCTTTTATGGCGTATTGGTTGCCTGTTATCATACCGTCCGCGGTATATGCAAGCATACCCGTGTTGATATATCCTGTATCGTCAATTATACGGACATTTTCATCACTTAAAGCCGAAATATCTCCACTTGTGATCTCTCCGAACTGCCACCTTATCCAAGCAATAGAGTCGCCTTGCGCTTGGCCGTAGACAGCGGTAAACGCCTGTGATACGGTTGATACTGGAGTGCTTACAGTGCCAAGCGTAAGCGTGGGCGCAGTTCTTGAAATAAACGCCGAGTCGGAATACTGCGAAACGCTGTGTGCCGCGTCGGTTGCGCCTCCCCAATACTGTGTTATTTTCAGCTTGTAATCGTTACCGTCCGTAATGCCCCACGCAGACCAAGTATCACCGGGCACGTAAGAATAGAATGTGGGGTTGCCCCTTTGGTCTGTGCCGTAAAAAGCAGGGGAAACATTCACTATACCCGTATCGTGAACGGAAGTAGACGCGGCATCGTTTAAAAATATTTGTATGCGCAACGCCGTCAGCGCGTCGTTGCCGTTTATCTGCCAAGTGATATTTATGGGGTCGGCGGCGGCAATAGTGCCGCCAGCCACTCCCGCAAAAGTAGAGGGTGTAATGTTTGTGGGTTGAAATAACATAATGCCTCCTAATTTTTAAAACTGATAGCTTGGAATATTTCAGCTACGGTGTATTGCTGTGCCGCTTGCTGTGAGATAGGCACACCGTTTACAACATAGCTTCTGCTGTCGTTGTTGTGAGTTATAACATTTGATTGCATTGAATTACGAGGGTCAAATACGCTCTCACCCGCGCCGAACATAAGACCGAGAGAGTCAGCAAACGCCTTGAATTGTGCGTTGGAGGTCGGGCGCAATATTCTTTCCGTAAGCTCAGGCGGTAGAATAATTTCGTCGCGGTCTGTGGCTTTAATGCCGCCAAGCCCTTCCAGTACGCCGCCGTGGTCGTATATCTGAACGTCGCGCGGTAGCCAAGGCTTTTTGTTGGGGTCGGGATTTGCAGTAGTGGGCTGTTCGGGAATAAGCGCTGCAATGTATGCGCTCAACCCCTCTATTGCCGTGGTAAGAGAAGTTATGCTGTCATTTAACTTCGTGCCCGCCGTGTTGTCTATAGCCGAGAGAATGGCAGTCAATTCGGGCGGTATCTCTGTAGTGTCCTTAAGCTGAGATATCCACTCATTGACAAGCTCGTATATTTCATCAAGATTGACCGTTTCGCCCGAGGACAAAAGGGAAGTTATCTTTTTGACATACTGATCATTCAGAGCGTCGTTAAATGCGTCGGTAGCCTCTTGTACCTTTTCCATTGCATCCTGTACGCCCTCGGTTTTGTCGGGACGGAATGTGCTGAATATATAATCAATAATGTCTGCGTATTCCTTTGCCCATTCGGGATAAGCGTTGCCGCCGTAAGCGTCTGCCAAATATTCTTCAAGGTCTCGCTTGATCTCGGAAGGCTTAGCGCCCTCATTTATGCGGCTTAAAATATAGTCCCACGCTTCGTTCTCTCGTGCGCTTTCCTCACGTTCAGCCGCAAGCTCACGGTCAACTTGCCCAACGATGGGAGCAATAAAGTTCTTTTCGCTTTCCGTCAAAGCCTCGCCGCTTTGTACCTTTGCAAGTATTGCGGCGTATGGGTAAGTTGCGTTTTGGGTGTTTGCAACTCGCTCGCGTGCGCTTTCCACCGCCTCCGCGTTTGCTCGCATTTCAAATCTGCCTGTCTCGGCATTGTAAACGCGTACCGATCTGTCGTTTTCGGCATCACGCAGAGCTTTCAAAGCGCGTTCATATTCAAGTTGCTTTCCCAGCGCACCGGCTTGACCTTCTACGGCGTTCTGTTGCTTGCGCAGAGCCTCGGCAATCGCGTTTTGACGTTGCGCCGCTTCATCTGACCGCGCATCTTTTTCGGCGTTCATAGCCGAAATTATAGCGTCGGCGCGTGCCCTCTCGACCTCTAATTTTGCTTCCGCTATCGCAAGCTCTTTTTCGCTGAGGTCAATTGCTTGCTCCTGCGCGTCAATGGCTTCATTGATTGCATCTACAATGTCTTGGTATTCGCCCTTGACTTTTGAAAGAGGGTCAACCCATTGGTTTGTTTTGCTTTTAGCCTCTTCGGTCTTCTTATCTACCGCGTTTATTTGGGCTTCAATATCACGGTAGTTTTTTACCACTTCGCTATAAGTTTCGCGCCACTCTGCGAGAGTGTCATATACTACGCCATAATCTTTATTAAGGCTTAGTTCTAACAGATATTTGTCTATAGCGTCATATTGCGCTAATAGGTCTTCAATATTATCAAATTTATGTTTTAAAGCGTTGCCATAATATACTTTAAATCCGCTTCTTCCGTTGTATACAGTCTCAAACTCTATTCCCGCGTTCTCTAAAGTCGTGATTGTGTCGTCTGGCATTATGTAAGGACTTCGCTCATAGCGTCCAAGCGTATTTCCACTTTCAAGCACAGCTCGTTCTGCGTCGTTCAAAGCTCCCTGCAAATACTGATATCGTCTGATATCTTGTAGTTTTGTCAGCTCGTCATCCAGCTTACCGTTGACCAAATCAATGCCGTTTGCTTGATCTCCAATAAGTTTGTTTAGTTCTTCTTGGAGTCCATTAAGGGTCTCGACGTTGCCGCCTGCTTGCTCATATCTGTCTGCAATATCAAGTAATTTGTCGGCGGTGTCCTGCGCTTCTCTTGAAAGGTCTTTGTATCTTTGTATAGCTCTTTCGGCTTTTTCGTCAGCAATTCCAATCGCTGTTGAAATTCCGGTCATAACAAGAGATATTCCCGCTAATATAAGACCGATAACGCCAAGGGAAGCCTGCGCGGATATAGCGCCTGTTTTAATTGAAGTAAATATATCCTTAACGTTGTTGCCAAATTCTATAAGGCTTTTTATAGCTTTGGGACCGAAAAGCACTATAGATGCTGTACCAGCGGCTAAAAGAACGGTGCGAAGACCGCCTATATAGTCAATAGCCTCAAGTGTCAAATATCCAAAGTCCGCAAGGTCTTTTTTCATACCCAGCAAGCCTTGTTCATCGTTGGCGAGCTCTTGCCACTTGGCTTGAAGTTTTTCTACCTTTGCAGTGTATGTATCGAGGTAAGTAAGATTTTCCTGCTGTGAATAACCTTCGGCTGTTTGCGCTGTTTCCCGCGCTTCCATTATGGTGTTGATGTTTTCAAGCAGGGAAATAAAATAGTTTTTACGGAAGGTATTGGCAGTGCCGTATACGTCCTCTGTCTGCTCAAATATGTCGCCCAGCTCGTCGTGAAGCTCTTCCGAAAGGTTTTGTATGTCCTCGCTGTCTGCAAGTGTTGTAAGCAGTTCCTGTTGTCTCTCGTCGGCGTTCTGAATTACCTTGGCTACCTCTGCCCATACGTCAAGTATAGAACCTGCGCCCATACGGAAAGCGGTTACTGCTTTTTCCGAGTCTTCGGAAAGAGAGCCGAATATATCAAGTGCCTTGGTTTTTGAAGAATACTGAATGAGAGAGTTGACCGCCGTACCGAGATTTTCACCGCTTCTGTTGGTAGCCTCGGAAAGACCTGTCAAAATAGCAATGGTGTCTTCAAGCGTCAAATTTGCGTTGACTGCGGATGAGCCTGTACGCTGTAAGCCTTTCAGCAGTTTTTCTGTGGAAACGGCATATTCATCGGCTACCTTGTTAAGCTCGTCTATAATGCCTATAAGGTCTTCCGCTTCCTTGCCGTACTGTACCATAATGGATATAAGTCCGTCGGATGCGTCCTCTGCGTCAAGCTCCGCAACATTAAGAGCCAATACCGCCGCTTCGGTAGCTTCGATAGTCTCATTCCAATCGAGACCGGAACGGGCGAAATTCTGAGCTATTTCCGATACATTTTCAAAAGATTGCCCGTATCTCTGTGCAACTTCATATAATTTGTCTGCTATCTGCTTATTGCCTATATTTTCATCCAAAACACGCCCTACCGCAACCGCTGTATTTTCTGTTTCAACCAGCGTTTCGTTGATGGAAGACAACGCGCTTTTGATCAACTGCAAAGGCTTCATTACCGCAGTCATGGCAAGCTGCCATTTGAGAATCTGCGGTATCATTGTCACTATGCTTTGCTTGTGCTTGTCTACGCTTGTCGTAGCTTTATCGGTAGACTGAGTATATTTTTTTGTAGCCTTGGAGTTATCTGCAAGTATCTTAGCGCGACGCGCTAATTCTGTTTGTGCTTTCTGGTCTATTAGGTTGGCTTTAGCTTGCGCCGCTTGCCGCTTTTCGGTTGCCGTGGTGGCACTTGTGGCGGCTTTTGCAAGGGCGTTGTAATAGCGCGAAAGGGCATTTATCTGAGAAGTCAGATTTTTATTCGGCTTCACATTTTGCAAAGAATTTACAATAGTTTCAACGCTTGTCTGTAACCCTTTAAGATCGGTCTGCGCAGCTTTGCTGTTAAGTTCAACATTGATAATTATTTTTGCCATGTATCTTTACTCCTAAAACGGAAGTTCGGCTTCCGTTGTATTTTCAAATATTTGTATACCGCCCGCAAGCATACTTTCACCGTCTGCAAATTCTACATCGTCATTATCGTATATCAAATTGTATGGGTGCATAGCGTCGGCAAAAGCCTTTATTATTGCGCCGTTCCGCATTTCGTCTACAAAGTTATTCCAAAACGGACGCGGAGGCATATTTAAGTCGCCGAGTTGGATAAATTCAATGAGCTCGTCGCCGTCTCGGGCGTGCCAATGCTCTACAGAGTGCTCACCTGTGGGCTCGTATGAAAATTCCAGCTTCAAGCCTGTAACAACGTCGTCGATGTTTTTATCGTCCCCGAGTGGTGTACCGTACTGCGGTCTGTCCGTGCGCCTTTTATATACTCGCGGTTCGTATTGATGATACCAATCGTTTTCAATATGAAATTTCAAACGGTTTCGCATTTCGGCTCCGACAAGCAGTAAGGCATTGCTTGCAGTAGTGCTGATATTTAACGCTTCTTGGTTAAGCTCTTGTTTCAAGCCTTCAATACCGCTTATCGTGACTCTGAATAAGCTCATATTTACCTCCAAAAATGCCCCCGCCCCCAAACGGGCGAGGGCATATGTAAAAGTTTTTTACGCTGTAACAGTTACGTTACACGTTGCGGTAAGTGCCGCCTGACCCTCTCTGTTGAGGGTGATTGTTACCGTGGTATTACCCGCGGCAACGCCTGTAATAAGACCCGCAGGGCTGACGGTTGCTGTACCGCTTGCCGCAGAATTATAGGTCATATCGGAATAGTTAGGCTGTACAATGCTTCCGTCAGGCATAAGATACTTGACGGGAACCTGCACGGTTGCGTCCTCGGCTACGGAAACGCCGCCGCCTACAACAACCAGCGCGTCAACAGCCTGTGCGCTGTCGCCGCAAGGTACGTATACGTAGTATGCAAGTGCTTCGCTGGCGCTGTCGCATACGTCGCATACGGGGAGATTTTCAGTGCCCGAAATAGCGCGCCAGCTATAGTTGGTGGTAGCGTTGGTAGTCTGATCACCTTCCATACCTGCGTCACCCTCAAGCATTGCAAGAGGTACGACAACGTAAAGCACGCCCTGCATAGTGCCGCCCGAACGGGAACCGTTCTGCATACCGTAGATACCCCAACGCTGTACAACAGATACTACATTGGGATTTGCGGCTGCAGGAAGTGCCAGCACCTGCGCGGATGCGGAAGCGCTGAAATATACTACGGTATAAGTCTTGCCGCTTACAGCAACAAAGTCAACGACCTGTTTTGTTTCAAGGTCGATGTGGTAGTTAGTGCCGGCATAAGTGGAAACGCCCTGCTCAAATACATAGCACCAGCCGTCAGTATCGGACGCAGGCTGAGCATAGAATTTCGCAGGAGTGCCGGCGACGGTAAGAGTTGTGCCGTTGGCAGTTACTGTCTCACATACACGACCAATGCCGTTATATTCTACGCTGCCGCCTGTCTGCAGCGCTCTCTGTGCGAGAGAAAATGCGGCAGAAGTATATGTACCCACAAGACGCGTAGTGTGGGGGATAAGACCGATAAGCTGATTACCGAGACCGCCCACGATCTCCGAAAACTCGAATGTGTAATTAAGCGCGGCGTTATTTGCAACCTTGTCAAATGCCGCTACGTCACCCGTTGCGGGGTTATAAAATGTCTGGTCTACAACACCCTGTGCAAAGAGTGCGGGATCGCCAAAATTAAACATAATATTTTAATTCCTTTCGTATTATTGAGGCTTTGCCCCTTGAAGTGCCTTGCCAAGCTCTGCAACTCCCATTGTACCAAGCTCGTCGCCATAGCTGTCAAAGCACCAGCTTTGATACGGATTACCATCCTTGAATTTCACCATGCCCGACAATTCGGCAGAAGCATAAAGCATATAGCGTTTGTCACGTTCTATGGCTTTGCGCCTGTATTCAAATTCACGCACTGTCATATCATTGATCTCGCGCTCACTCATTCGGGATTGATAGGCTACCGACGCTATCAGATCGTCTGTATTGACCTTTAGCTTTGCGAATGATGTCAAAGCCTTTTTCTCGTCGTTTGACTTTACAAGATCAATATTATCCTGCTCATTCGGAAGCTCTATCCCGTTTTGCTCTGCCAGTATCGGACGTATCACACAAGAAAAATCATACGGTGATATATGATGTTCTTTTCCGTTTTGCCACACCTTGATAGCTGTTAATTTGCCGTTTGCGTCACACTGTATACTCTCGGCTAATGTGTTCCTGTCTATATCCACCCGCAAAGCAAGATAAAACAGTTGCATCACTCTGCCAAAAAGTCCGGCGTTTTGCGCTCCGACCTTTAACGCTTCAATTTCCATTGCAAATACAGCTGATAAAAAGTCCAGCGTCATCATTCGCACAGGGAGCGAAGACATACGCAGAGCCAAAGCCTCTTTGCAACTTGAAAAGATTTCAAAGTGTCGCATTTTTATAGGGTATAATTCAAGTCCGCAAGCCTCCATCATTTCACCGTTGCGTATCTTGAATAGTTTATCTGATCGACTAAGACCCATTTTTATACCGTCCTTTGTCGCATCATTTCATAACAAGCACGTGCCCCCTCGGTATTTTCTGCTTGCCTTGTAACAGGGCAGTGCCGCTGATGTGCGCATAAGCATTGTATAGCGTTTTCTTTTACGCGCATATCTTTGCGCTCGGTATTCATTGCGGTACACACAATAAATCCAAATTGATTTAATCGCTGTGAATGAGGGCATTTATAACCGCACATATCAATACCCCTCCAGTATTATTTCTACGCTTGCGGATATATTGTCTCTGCTTGCTGTTATAATAAGCGGCGAGTCGGAAGGGAATATACATTGTACCGTTACTGTTAAGCTGTCGCTTGCAACTTCCGCTACATAGCATCCTGCGGCAGCACCGCCAAACGACCAATTAAGCGGTGTTTCGGTTTCGTTGCCGTTCTCGTCATAATAAGCGGCATCAAGAGTAACCGAAGAATACTGTTTTAGGGATGGCGGTATAACGCCCAAAAACTCAATATAAGGCTCGTTTGTTTGTGCCGTTACAAATACCGTGCCCCCAGCCGAAATGTTTGTGTTTTCTGCAAGAACGGCGGTCACGGTGGCACTACCCGCGCCAACGGCGGTTATTACTCCGTTTTCGACCTTAACAACACGTTCGTCACTGCTTGACCAGTTCCACGTCAACGGATATTCTTCCGACGCTTCAACAACATTGCCGTCCTTTATAAACGATGGCGTGAGTGTCGTGGTGCCGCCAACTACCAATTGAGATTGACCCGACATTGAAGCACCGAAAGAACGAGACCGCCCATCTGCAATGAAATTTGTCATGTCGTCCGCTTCTGTCGGTTCTTCAATGCGAGCTGTAAATGTAAGCAGGTGGGTTGACTCACGATCACCTGTAAACTCTTGCATAAAATCGTTATAGCCTGTTATGTAATACGGCTTTGAGCCAAGCATTAGCCGCTTGCTGTTGCCAAGCTCTCGCGTGGTATCGTTGAGCTGCGCCGTGATCTTGTAATATCCTTCAGGGAGTACGACATTAAGCGGCGTTTCGTTTGCGTTGCTGTGCATTGAATAATTTTCAACGCATAAAGGTTCTGTAACGATATTGCCGTAATAGTCGTAGGAATTGTAAGACGCGTTGCATCTTTGGACTATGGCGGTAGCATTTATTGCCGAGATATTCGAAGGGTTGACGGATAACCATGTGCTACCCATCGTTATCAGCTTTGCGCCTATAGGGAAGTAGTTAATGCCTTCGTCCGGGAACAGCACTTCCTTCCAATCGTCCGTTTTTCTTGTCTCGGAAACTGACTTTGAAGCAACGTCCGCAAGGCGAATAAATACGTTTATCCAATCATAAAAAGGATCTATAAGCCCTTGCACTTGTGCTTTGACGTAATCGGAAGATAGCTCAGCTCGGCGTGATACAAAATCTCTTGTACGCTTCGCCATATATTGTTTTTGGCGTGATGCGTATTGCGCTGGTGCATTTCCCGTAGCATTGTTTACGCTGCCTGTAAGCGTTATTGCTTTATTGATGTATTTCTGTGTGTTGTTCATTTTTCAGCCACCGTGGATCTGAACTCCGTAGGCTGTCCGTTAAAGTCTACAACAGCCTTTGTCGGTGACTTTTTTCGGGTGTGCTTTGCGGCATTGAGTGCGTCTTTATAACCCTGCTCATATGCCTTTAATTCGCGCTCTGCCAGCTCGTCACGCGAAAGCACTACAAGATTTTTGTCATTGCGGACTGTAAGCATATTTAATACCTCCTTAAATAAGGCGTTGAGTGCCGCCGCTTACCGCAAACGGCATATTTGAAAATTCTGTAATGTCCACGTCCTCCGTGGTTGCCATTTTCAAGCCGATAATCAGCTCCTGACCGACGTTTGTGTTACCGTCGAATATTGGCTTGGTGCAACAATCGGGATGTGCACGGCGAGAAAATGAGAACGTGCCGACGCCTGTAATATTAACGCCGTCCAGAGCTTCTATAAGCGCGGCAACTATTGCGGCGCTGCGGCTGTACTCGTCAGACCGAGTATTAAGCTCATAGGTGTAATGAGTAAATATATCAAACACTACCGAGGCGGTATAGGTGTAATCGTCTTGTGAAATTGTTCTTCCGAGATACACATATATTCTCGTCTGTGCGGCATCCTGTGCCGGCTTGATATATTGCTGAGGTATAAGCCTGTAGCCTTTATCGGTAGGCGGCTCCGTAGGCTTATTAGGGTTAAATATTACAGCAATTTTTTGTTCAGGGGAAGGAAGAGAGGATAACAACGGACGTTCGCCGTCGTTGTATAGATATTTCCATAGGCGCACCCTCGGACGGTCGTTGTCGTCTTTCGGGGAATATTCGCCTTGCGGCATATCCATCAAATAATCGCATATTAAACGGGGGAATTCAGCGTATTGCTTGAAATTATAATTACCTGTTTGTACTTTCAAATAAGGGTAATACGGGGAATTGATATCAACTTTCGGCATCCTTTTCACCGCCCTTGATTATTCCTTTTTGTTCAAGTGTTTCGGTATATTCTTTTGCTGTCGCTTGGAGCTCTGCCATCATTTTTTTAACATTTTCGGCTGACGTTATAAACGAAAGCGCGGACAGCAAGCGAGCAATAGGATCGTTGTATTCTTCCTTGAGCGCGGTAATTTCTGCTTCTACCATTGTCTTAAACTCATGGTAGTCTGACAGTATATCGTAAATTGCCGCCTTGCAAGAGTCGGTATGCTTCAAGCGTTCCAGCTGCTGGATGGGACGGCTGGCGGCGTATTCGTCGAATATTTCTTCTGTCACGCTGCCGTTTTCGCCTATTTCTACATTCAAGTAGAAGGAAAGTAAATTACTAATAAGTAATATTGTTTTCGCTCTGTTGTCTACCTTGGCTGTTTTTCCTTCACCGGGCGATTCAACACAAGCAAGTGCGATAGCCTTGGCATTGGTATATTTATCAGAGATAGGCATATATTTATTTGCTTTTGCAATTGTTTCGGGTGTAATAGTAAATTTGTTCATTTTCATACCTTTCAGACAATAGTAACGCCGACGTTAGGCAATGCTTTTGCCATATAACACGCCTGTTCATAGCGTTGCATTTTGTTGCGGAAACGCTCATAAACCTCTCGGTTACGAGCAGAGTCGGAATTTTGCTTATTAGCCACGTTTTGAGTAAAAAATGATTTGTCCTCTACCTTGGGAAGTCTGTCAAGTGCCGTTTCCGATAAACGTATTGTCCATACATATTCAAACGCGGAGGCCAGCACGTCCATTGCCCGAGGCGACAGAGCATTGACAAAATATCCGTCCTTGTAAAAATCAAATTCCAGCTCTGTATCTTCATCAAATGCTTGAGGTAGTGTCACGGTCCCGCTGGCGCTGTCATAATTAACGGAAAGCGGCGTTAGCACTACATTTCCCAAATCGTCGTATGTCCTTATTCTGCAAGAACATATATCATACTGCGCATAATCTGAGGCTGTTGCAATAACCGCGCCATCGTTTAGCACAATTTCAGGCTGTGATGCAAAATTATATGTACTTGCAGTTAAAGCGCTTTGGTCAAGACCAAACGTGGTTGTAGGGTCAGCGTTGGGGTAGCTTGCGCTTAATTCTCCGGATGCATTGTCAACATCAAGAGAAGTATCAAAAATACTGTTCAAAGCTATTTCCGTTTGACCTGCCGCTGCTATATAAACAGCGCTGTCATATTGAGGCTCTACGACTTGCAGATATTCGGGCATTTCCTTCGGAATGGTAAACATTGCGATAGCGGGGCATAAATAGCCCCACATCCTTCGTGCATATAACGCAGGGTCGGAAACGGCAAGATCATTAAGCCTGTAATCATCAATATAGATCGAACAATACTGTGTCAATACTTGCATTATTGGAGTAGGCATAGCGTTCCTCCTTAACCGACTATCGTGTTGAATAAGAACCCTAAAATAAGACCCACGGCAGCGGAAATAAGACCCGACACAAGAAGATCCCATTTTTTCTTTGGCTCTGCTTTTAATGAGTTGACATCTTTGCTCAGAGCATCTATCTTAGCGTTAGTCTGCTTCGATTGCTGAGCCATAAGCGCGACAGAGGTTGCCAGCTTGTGCAATACACCTGTTTCTTTTTCAAGCTTTTTTATTCGTCCTGTACAGCGGAGTAATTTTTCATCATGTTCAGCCAGTTTAGCGGCAATATCTTCTTGTGTCACTTGCTTTATCCTCCGGACTTGGTAAATTTCTTTATAACATTAACGGCGGCGACTATAAGGTTTATAACTCTTGTTAAATCAGCTTCTGTGATTGCTATGCCGCGCCCGGCACACCACAATAAAAGTTTTGATACTACGTAATTTAGTTTTTCAGCGCCTCTGCCGTTGCCCTCATACTGCTCTTCGGCTTCTCCGACAAGCTCAAGCGCTTTTTTCCAAAAGTCCGAATTACCAAATACGGGGCGCAAAACCATGTAAATCTTGTAAGCTGCGAAACCAATTGCGAGCAAAATGCAAAGCAGCTCAATAACTTGAATAATGATCGTTACAACTTCCATTGCTTTTCTCCTTTACTCGGTAAGGGCGTCGCCCATACTCTTTAATATTTTTGAAAACATTCCATCTTTGTCTGTTATCTTTGAAATGTCATTTAGCGCACGAACGGTTTCAAGCCTGATACGATTATCGCGGCGCATATAAGCATCTGCGTATATACGAGCTACCGCGATCTTGTGTTCTGTGCAAAGATTTTTGAAAATGTTCACAACAGTGTCGTGGTCAAGATCAAGCAGCTTGTGATAAGTATCGGCGGTCATGAGCTCACCCTCGCGGTAATTGACACCGAAAATATTGCGCTCGCTTTCTGTCAGTCCTTCGGTAACGATCAGCTTGCGTCGGCGCAACGCTTTGTCCAAATTCCGAATTTTGCCTGACAAAAAGTCTTTTTTACTTATTTGCTGGATTGCTCCTGTGCGCGTAAATTCCATATCTCCGATACGATATACGCAGTCGGGAGCCATAATACCCATAAACAAAAGCGTAACATATTCTTCCTGAATATGTGCCACAGTCACGGGATTATTTTTTATATATTGTTCGACAGCAGCACGTGCCGCATCCTCGGCAGCGGATTTGACCGCCGCGTCCAATTCTTCCTGAGTATACTTTTTAGGTTTCTGAGTGGTGGGAGTTGTTGGCTGTGCGCCATTAGTTTTCTTGGTTGATTTTGTCTCTGCCATATTTATTCATCCTCCGCAGATTATTTTTTGTTGGTGGGGCGGCAAATGACCGCCCCAATATAAGATTTACGCAAACTGGAGAATACCCGCCTTGCTTGCAAAAACAGGCATTGCGTTGAAACGAGCTTCAACGTTGGTGTCGATTGTGAAGTCTGCTGTCTTATCAGCAGTAAGGGTAACAGTGAGAGGAGAACCGGCTTCCATAACTGCCTGAATGGGAGCGTAGCCGTTACCACCCTTTGCAAATACGTAAAGGTTATCGTCAAGATCGATTGTCTCGATGGTGCTGTTCTGGGTGTAAGGTACGATAACAGGCTGAGAAGGAATAAGCTGTACGCCCCAAGCGTTAGGCAGATAGCCACGCTCGAACCATCTTTCGCCAAGACCGTACTGCAGACCTACCATAGCCGCACCTGCGCCGTCAACGGGCAGAATGTTGGAGAGGTTAGCAAGAGTGCCGTATGCAACAAGGTCGGTAATGCGAACATTGTTTACGGCTGCTACTTTCTGAATAAGGTTAGCCCAGTTGGTAGAGTTATAACCCTGATATACAAGAGCTGCGGGAATGTAGGTTGTATTACCAGCTGCGGACTTAAGGTATTCCATAAAGATAGCGTATACCTTGTTCCACATACCCTGTGCAAATGCGGTGTAATATTCACCAACATCACCGTTTACGACCTGCTGATACCAGTTGATCTTGGTCTGTGCTGTATAGCTCTTTGCTCTCATGGTGAGAGTATCACCGTAGAGATACTGATATGTAGCGGAATGACCCGCGCCAATTGCACTATCTTCAAATACAAAGATATCGTTGGAACGGATATTGAGCTCATAAGTAGCACCGGGAGCAATGTCGTGGATCTGCATCAGATCACCCGAAAGGTCAGAGAAGAAACGAGGGAGAATAGGAGTTACTATATCCTGAGTGATAGCGGCAAGAGTTGCCAAGAACATTTCATTTCTGAAATACTGGCGATTTGTCACGATCTGCTCATAAGTAGCGGTAGGCTCTTTGCCAATAACTCTGTCGGCAACTGCTGCGCAGAAAGTAACGAGCTGCTTTGCGTGTGCCTTGGAAATATCAGCGTAATTCTCGCCCTTGGCTTCGATTCGAGAGTTGAATTTCTCCTGTGTGTTTACTCTGCGATTGAGAATAGAGCCCATATACTCGGTTGCCACAAGAGTACCGGCAGAAACTATCTTTCTGCGGGACAGCTCCTCGCCGTTGACCTTGATAGTCATATCGTCTGTATGACGCGCGGCAAGAATATCGTCGGTAATAGAATTAAGACGGATCATTTTATTTTTGTACTCCTTTCGTTAATTAAGACTCAGCAGAGCGACGAGCTCTGATGTAGTATCTTTCGCCCCAATAGCGAACACCTTGGTTTACGGGGGAAGTGCCCGCAAGCTCGAAGTAAACGCCTGTACCTGCTGCGGGTGCAGCGTCAACGGGAGTCAGAAGACCGTTAGCAATGGTGGCGAATTTGTTTGTAGTGCCATTGGGAACGGTGGTGAAGTTGTCAGCACCGACAGCGTAGGTCTCGCCTACAATACATTCGGTATATGCGCCGCGTTCTCCCGCGGGAATGGTAAGACCCAAGGTCTTAATGCCAAGAGCATAACCGTTCTGTACGTCAACATCTTTGGAAGACGAGAAGTAAATACCGGTATGATCTCCGTATGTACCTGTACCGTCTGCGGCTGCATTCATATAAAATGCGGATTTGTTTGTGAGGTTCTGCGCGGTGTAACCCTCCATAGGCAGTTCGCCGTTGGGCTTTACCAAAGTACCGGCAGGGCAAGCAGCAGCCGCAAAGCCTTCGCCGGTGCCTGTGCCGTACATACCTGTAACGGTCTGTGTGTTGTTGCGAGACACGTTACTGATTTTGACTTCAAACATGAAATTAGGCATAGTTTATAGCTCCTTTTCTAAATTATTTTATTTTTTGACAGATGCAATAATATCGTCAACAAGATCGTGCTGACCGCCATTGTCTCCGTCGTTGCCGCTTTCCCAAGCGTGCGTAGTGTTTTTGGCTGTTTTTTTAGCTGTGCGCATAGCTGCCATACAACGCGCGTCACATTCGCGCTCTGCGGCGGCTATTCCGTCTTCCAGCTCTGCGAGTTCTGCAACTCTCTCGTCGGTAAGCATATCGTCGCAAATATCATCCGCAAGATCGCATTCAAAGTCTGCGCGGTTGGATGCTATACGATTAGCTACCACTTCACGGATTTTATCTGCCTTACGCTTTTTATCCGCGTCCTGCAAAGTCTTAAGGCTTGCGTTAGCTGTATCAAGTGAAGCGGTAAGGTTGGCGATCTTGGTTTCATAATCACCTATGATCTCAGACATATTAACAGCAACTATTGTTTCACCCGACACAATATTGATACTGTCGGGCGCTACATTGTCACCGATAATAATTTCTCCGTTTTCGTCTTTTACAGTGTTTACAAACAATTCGCCTTTCTCGGACATAACTGCGACGTTACAACCGTTGAGGGCAAGCACTTTGTAACCACTGAATTTAGGTTCAATGTCTTTGATATTCATTCTTTGCTCTCCTTTGGAATTATTTTGCGGGTTTTCTTGTGCTGAAGCTACGCGCAATGTCATTTTGCGCATTTCATCAACGCCTATGGCTGATAATACGCGTATATTTGCGTCAGCAACTGCCGGGGCAACATCGTCGCCGAGTATTGTCGTACCAAGTATCTGATATTTGGTAAACACTTCAACGTCGTTTTCTTTGTAATATTCCTCGATCAACGTTTCAATGCTTATTGCCATTCCCTCAAGACCCTGTTTCCTGAGTTTGGCTACCAGCTCTCGCGCATACCAAGTCCAAATAAATCCTGTTCCGACTATCCAAGTCTTTCCGTCGCGCTCTTCGATTCTTATATCATTTTCACTATCGAAGTAACCGACTATTCTTTCTGCCGTTGCCGACATAAAAGATTCTGTTATTGTTCCATCCGAGTTGCGTATTTTGTCGAAATTATGACCGTCGCCGATCTGATTACCGACATATGCAACGAGGATAGGAGTTTGAGCGAATAAAGCGCGGTGCGCTTCCAGATTTATGTACTTCCAGTTATTGCGGTTTACTGTATCGTTAAGTAGCCACAATTCAACCTTTTGCTTTAGCCCTCGCTCCTCGGCCATGAGCTTTAGTACACCTGTAACTGAATTTAATTTTTCCATAAGCAACCTCTTATTGCTTTGATGCTCCCGCATCAACGGATTTTTCCTTGCTTTCGGACATTTCGTCCGTGGGCGGTCTTCCGCCTGCGCTTTGCGTGTATGCTGTTGCGGGTATTTTGAGAAGATCCATTATTCCCGACTCTCCCATCATATGAAGAGAAGACACCTTATCCAGCCACGAGCCACCATCCAACGCAGCCAAGGTCATAAAGGCTGTTATATCGCCTCTGTCAAGGTCCTTTTGCGCGTTTTCGCGTCTGTCCTTTTCATCGAATATCGTGCCGAACATATGAAATTCCCACTCATAAGTGAGATTTAATGTCCTGTAGATGTAGTTCATCATACGCTCAAACTGTGGATATATGGTAGCTGTTATGTAGCGGTTTTCGATAGCGCAACTTGCTTCGACCTGTCCTGCTTTGATATCATCGTCAACAGGTATCAACGCGGCCAGTCCCGACTTTGCAACTGCGTAATGGTTGAATGTCGTAGATATATCGTTAGCGTTTGCGCTTTCGGCGTAATCGTGACTCTTGATATTTTCTGCCGGGGCAAGATACATAGCCGCGCCGGCTGTGTTATTCGCCGTCATGAGATCGGCAAACATCTGAACGAAATAATCTTTCATACCGATAGACAGCTTTAATTGGTCTTCCGCATTGGCTGTATTGTCAAAGTAAGGAATTTCGCCAGTAAATATCTTCAACAACGGATTTGTAAGCAGTTCGCGCTGAATTGCTTCGAAATCGCCTTGCTGGGCGTATGTAAGAAACATACCCGAAAGAGGGGAAGCCATGGCAGGGGATGTGTCGTCTGCTTCAAATACCCATACCTTTTCAACAGGTAATGATACCCAATATGACCATCTTCCGTTTTGCTCAAATGTTTTTGGCGAGCCCTCGCCCTGCGGATTGATATTTTCGGGGTAAAAGTTAAGCATTTTATTGCCGCTTTTAACCTTGGCGGCGTATGCAACCTTTTCGCGTGGTCTGAACATTCTGTCAAAACCGTCAAGCGCAAAGTCAAATAAGTCGCCGAAGGACTTGGGGGACGTGCCCGGCTTCATAAAATACATCATGTTAAATGATACCGTCCACCCCGAAACGTTGTTCTGACCTATGATGGTTACATAATCTTCCGGGAGCTGTTGCCAAAACGCAAAATTGATCTTGTTGTGCGCCTTGTCAATGTCATACCTCGGCACATATGCGACCTTTCCCATTGTAAGAGCCTTGCCGGCCGCCTCGTGCGCCATGCTCTCGGGCTTCATAGTGCGGGATAGCTTATCCAGCAAGATAGCTTCTCTCATAAATTCCTTTTTCTTGACAGCCTCCGCGTCAAGATATAAAGGCTTTGTAATGTGCCGATATGTAGGAATATCCGAGTAAGTTTTTATGATCTTGCGTAGCGGATATGTGGTCCATTTTAAAACTTCTGCCGTAGATCGAAGTTCTTTTTCGTGAGTATAGGGAGCTCTTAAAAACTCGCCTATGTCTTCCTTGCTGTAGTCAAGCGGCAACGATGATATTGACTTTATACGCGCATTTTGTATCTGCGGTTGATTAAACATTATCATTCCCGCACGCGCCATCGCCGCGTAAAGGTTTCCCATGGGCAAGTCTGCATAATTGGCGTACATACCGTTAAATCGGTCTGCCACACCCGCCCATGAATTACGTTTTATCTCTGCCATCGTCCTTTCCTTCCATTAGTTTCTTGCGTTCTGCTTCAAGCTGTTTTTCAAGCTCGTCACAAAATTGATGGTACGCCTCAATAATTGGCGAAGGGTCATAAATCCCAAGGCGTCGTTCAACCTCTCCGTGAGCCTCAATGAGCCACTTTCTTTCGTGAGGAGCTAAACGAGGAATAAATTCCTTGCCTACCTCGTAAAATTCGCCAGAGGGAGAATTTGAGGCGTACACGAGGCAGTATTTATCAATAACGTTGTAAGAAGTAAATTCTTGCGGTTCTTTTGGATAGCTGCGCCCGATATAAAGCGTATATTTCGAATTAGGCATTTACTTCCTCCGTAACTGATTTAATAGTTGGCTTCGCGCTGACGTTCTCATACTCGGCACATTGCGCCGCGCCGCCGTCATAGCTTCATGCCAAGAAGATTTTTTGCGGTAATTATCTTTTACAAGCTGAATTTCCAGCTTTTGTGCCATTCTTAAAGCGTATTTAAGAGCTGACCAAATATCGCGCTGTATGTATTTTGATCTTCGTTCTTCGGCTACAGTCATACCTGCAGGTCGCGTTTTCAAGTTTGCTATCTGCTGGCAAAGCAAATCACAGTTTTTATACGGCATTGATATCTTGGTGTCGGCGCTATCGTCCTTAGTACGGTGATATGCCTTGTACGCCTCTACGCCGTCAAGAATGTTTGTTATAAGCAGCTCAACCGTGTCTTGCTCGAATGACAATTGAGCGTATTTGACCATTTCGCCATCAGGGTCAACACCTGCGGTTCCCGTAGATGCTTTCATAGGATAAAGGACAGGAAGGGAACCGGGCTGTTCTATTTCAAGAAAGCCCATGTGCTCATAACAACACAGCGTAGGAAGTCCGTCATTGGAGGGCTTCATCAATTCCTCAAGCACACCTGTTCCATAGTTTTGCGTGTCTATGACCAAGTATGTCGGCTGTGCGCCGTCAAGGCAAAACTTTGACCATAGCTGTTTGACCTTTTGCGCTTGTAAATAATCGGTAGGCGGCGGCGGATAGTTATCTAAATATACCACCTGTTTGCGGTAGCGGTCACGACGACTGATATCTTCATATCGAGTCAGCTTTATAACCGCATCCGAACATTTAGCCGATCTGTTCAAGTTTGTATACGATACGTCGTGAGCAACTATATAAATGGCTTTGGGGTCGTGGCAATGTTCAAACTCTGCCACCTTCAACCGCTTTGACCGTGCCAACACCGCATCCGTTATAAGCGGATCGTCACCTGTGCCCGTATACCTCACGCACATTTCTCGTAACCAGTTTTCGGGGGTGAGCTTCTTTTTTTCTTTCTTGTAATATTCAACGTCTCGAAGATTACAAAGCAATGCCGACACCCAAGATATATCCATGCAATAGCCGTCGTACTTGTCGCCGACAAGCATATCTTTTAAAGCATTTGCGCGGTACACCGTATAAGCGCGGTTTTGACGAGAAGACGCGTTGGATATATACGTTTCTTTGAGATTGATGTGTGTTCTGTCGTCTTTGCCGTGTATTTTTCTTCCAAGACGGCAAGTAGGGGAAATGTTAGACTCAAATTCTTCAATGTTAAAACCGCCTTCGCCCTCCTGCGCAATCTCTTCACCGACTATTGCAGAGCAGTTATCGCCGCGAGGCGCGTACATTGTAAATTCCGAGTGATACGGCGTTGTTATTCGGAACATTATGGCATTGTCGGCGTTTTTGTTCCACCAAGAAGCCATAAGCGGATAATTTTCCTCAACCGTTTTGAAAGCGTCTGAAGCTATTTTAGCGGACTGCTTTTGTACAGGTGCAACGTAACGTATTTTCTCGCCGGGATAAAAAACACCGTCGTGATTTTTTGATAACTGTAACGTATAAGATTTTGTTATACCGCGTCCACCTGTAATATAAGTGTTGCGGTATCTCGCCCATACGCGCAACATAAGACGTTGCGGTAGCTCTAACTTATACTTTGCGTTTTTTGATCTTATAACATCGTAAAACAAATCGGGGTAGTATCTGAAAAAACTTATAATAAGCGCGGCAGATCGCATCTGCTCCTGCTTCATCGTGCCATATTCAAAAGCTCTTTCTTTTTCAACATTAACCCATTTGCCTTGTAATTTTGAAAATCGTTTACCCGTTGGCATTGTTTTCACCTGCCTTGGCAATCGATACTTTGGTCAGCCCCGCATATCTTTTAGCGGCTTTTTCGCGTTCGGTTTCCTCTTCGAGAAATTCACCATATGCGTCCTCAGCTGCGTATTCTTCGGGAAGTTCCACAAGAGCCGCCATGTCCGCGTTGGCTCTCATGCTGTTAATAATATCAAGTATTACCTGATCGGCAACGTCAAGAGAATAATCATATTTGTGGGACTTTATCAAATTGTCTCTTAACGCTTCAACCGTCTCGTCGTATGTTAAAAACTCGCCATCTTCCATAAGTCCCGCGTCTTCAAGCGCAGTTACTAAGGCGTCTATTCTGAGCGCTTCAACAGGCTTTTCGTCGGTCTTTCTTAAACACTCGCTTTTGAGAAGCATATCTACGGTTTTTAGCGCGTTTGTTGCGCCGCTGACGTTATTCCTGCGACGCATTTTATCGGCGACCAGCTGCCATTTTGCAGCCTCCTGCAAGGTGTATTCCATCTGGTCGGTAATGGTAACACCGCGTAGCGTGGAGCGTCGCGACTCATACATACGGTCAAGCTCGTCATAATCGCTTTGAGTGTATTTATCTTCCACACCCCAACGTCTGCGTTGTTCATCGGTTCCGGCTGTTGTCGCCAGCCTTTCCTGTTCGGAAGCTATATATGCTGCCGTTTCTTTGTCCGAAAGATTTCTGCCAAACAGCTTCAGAATATTTGTGCCGCCGTCAAAAAAATTTAGAATTTTTTCATTTTTTTCATAAAAACCTTTTTCTCTCAGTTGATCGTTATAGAATTTCCATTTTTCATTTACCTGCGCAAGCTCGTTAGGGGGAGGGAGCAACAGCGGGAAAAACGGGGTATCTGTAGACATACACATAGCATACAACGCTAAGTGTGCGCCCATTTCATTTTCTAACTTGGAAAATCTCTTTTGCTCGCACTCGATGCAGTCATAAGACACACCAAGCGCACGAGTATAAAAATTGTCATTGTTGAGTGTTTCACCGCAAATTCGACAAACAATATTTTTCTTTGCCATTATAGCCTCCTTTGCCAAAACAAAAACGAGGCTATAAGACCAACCCAATAATTGAGTTGACTCATAGCCCCGCTTGGCTCTTCTCACCGCCCACTTGCGGTGAGGATGAATATTAAATTATTTACTTGGGATCTCGCTTACGAGCTTTTTGGAAACCTCGTAAACACGCACCCCGTTTTTACTGTGCCGCACCTCAACATCATTGCCGCGAGCTGTTATCTCGGCAATAATGTCGTCAAGCGGCTTAGTGTCGCTTTGAGACTTAGAGAGGTTTTCAGCCATGTTTTTTCTCCGTACTGTTTATTTACACTTTTATTATACACCACGAACTAAAAAAAGTAAATACCATTTGAGAAAATTTATTTCAGCGTATTAGTGTTTTTATTCTTGTTTTTGACCTTATCGCCGCTTTCAAGGTCTCTCAACAGTAATACTTCTACAAAATCACGATCATCGCCAACGATCTTGTGAAATACTTGGGGAACATATTTTCTTCCGTCGCCCTTCAAAATACCGCACTTCTGCATAGCGTCAAGTATGAATTTAACGGCAGACTCTATGTTATCCGCGTCTCGTCTCATTGTGCTTTCGTGCCATCGGCAATATATGCACACCGGGCATTCTATAGTTGATGCGCTGAGCGTTTTATCCGCGTATATCGCCGCTTCAATGTATGATATAATATCGCGTTCCAGCTTCTTTTTAAGGCTTGCACCTGCGTGATACCCCGATCTGTTTGCCGCCACTACCTCGTTTAATGACGGTAGCTTTTGTAGTATCTTAAATTCTCCGACAATACTAAATTTAGCCATATCAGTCCAGCACTATCTTGACCGTGTTTTTTTCTGCATCGTCATATCCCGCTACGTCCTTGACTTCCTCTACAGTCTGTAATCCTAATAAGACCTCGGGGCAGTAAGTACGAGCGAAAAACGCAGCAGCTCTGTATTGCATCATTTGACGCGGCATAGTCTGCCATTTGCTGCCCGATTTTGATAACCAACCTTCGTCACGCGCCATCTGCATTGATACAGGCGACCCCTCTATTACTTTACCGTCAGATAATCGCGTTGTGCGCACAAAGCAAGCACCGCCATCGTCCTCCGAGAAAATATATTCAATGGGCGTAAACTTGCCGCAACCGTTTATTGCCGCCGCGCAGAATGAGCCGGACCAAGCGGGCTTACCGCGCACTATGTAAAGGTTTTGCATACAAAGCAGCGGCGATATATTCATTCGATTTGATATATCAAGCGCAATAAGACAGTTGTTCGGTTTGTTCTTATATGTTTGCTCCGGCACAAGATCGCTTGACGCAAGATACTGCGCCGCCTTATATGCGGTAGCAAGCATCTTAGTATCATTCCACATTGTGGGAACATAGCCGCCTTGCTGTGGTGCAAGCGCGGTTTCACCCTGAGTCGGCATTAACTCATTTTTTTCTGTTTCACTCATTGTTCTGCTCCTTTTTCTTTCTTGGTTTCTTTTCAAATGCTCTGTGCAAATGCAGGCACGACATAAACAGCGTATCGTCTATTGGAAATTCTATTAACTTATAGCCTTTTTTCTTGGGCGTGGACGGCTCTTTTGTAAGATGCAATATGTACAAAGCATCAATTGGAAGAGCGGGGAAGTTTTCTTCCCAATTTATTTTGTAGCCGTTAAGCTGGATTTGAGCCAATATTTTTTGAACTACCGACGATGATTTAAGATCCACTATAGCAAATTTGCCCGTGTTGAGCCGCCCAACTCTGTCAAGCGTACCCGCAAATTTATGTGTTGTCGATGCCATAGCCTTTTCCACTGCTTCCCATTCGGGGCGGTAGTCCTTGAGGAACTGCAAATAATTTTGAACGTAAGGTGCTATGTCCTCGGTCACTTCGCATTCGCCCGTTAGGTCTATAAGCTGACAAGCCTTGTGCACCTTTGAGCCTCGATCAGCCGCATTGTCCAGTGTGAATTGGGATATTTCTCCGTAAACCTCACGCGAGGCAAAACGGGATATCTCTGATACAGACGGTATCTGCTCACCGTCAAGCTCGTATAAATGCCTTTCGTCAAAGAATTTAAGTATCTGTGCCATTGTCCTCAACCTTTCCTATACTAACGTCTGTCGGCAACTCGCCGTTCCATTTTTCAATTAACATTTTCAAAAGGATGTCGGGGGTTATAGACTCGGCTATTATTCTGTTAGCTTCTGCTTCACCTTCTGCCGCTATCCTCTTGGCTTCGGCTTCTGCCTTGGCAATCTCGATTTTGCGGTTGGCATTCTCTAACTGTTGTTCGGTAGGAACTATAGCTTCATCATTTTGCACAACTTCAAGCGGCGTTTTATACGTTTCGCCGTCTGCCGTGTCACGTTCGGGCAGTATTGCCGTACAGCCCATAATCGTACACAACGCAAATACACCCACACACGCAAATATTTCGGTCAATATCCGTTGCCACTTTATAGTCGTGTTGGAGCTCCATATGATACAAATAGTAATGACAACGAATAAAGCGGTTAATTCTATTATTACTTCTATCATTGCTTTGCTCCTTTCCACTTTGGTTCAACCGCAAACACGACAATTACATCACCATAGGCAAATATCTTGGTGATGTGGTATTTATTTATGGGGCTATCGCGATATATGCCCCTTACGTTTCCGCAATACAGACGGTTTTTATCAATATTTTCTTCCTCGTCATTGATAATAATGTTGTCCTCTCTGTCCATTGCGTGAAGTAGCTGTGATATTTTCATCCCTTACCGCCTTTCAAACACAATACCTCTGCAATACTTTTCGCCATCCTCGTAAATATCGAATGTTGCGTGGGGAATGTTGGTGTTATATGTCCAAGAATATTCACCCTCACACCAAACAGCATCTATATAGTCCGCACCATTTTCGTATATTCTGCCGCCGTTGTAGCATCCGATTTCATCATCAATAGCACCTCTAAACTCGACGTTATCGTCAGAATAACCGAAAACTACCACAAAGCCGAGTTCTTTGGCTTCTTGTTCTTCGCTTCTTGTGAGTTCATTTCCGTACTCGCCGCCATTCAATTGTTCAGCAAATTCATATATTGTCATTGTTTGCCCTCCAACTTTTTCGGCGTGGCAGTGTTCGCCATAAAGTGTTCGCACCTTATACTCACAGATACCACCCCACTTCCAAAAGCGCTCGCCGCATCATTGATCGCTTTACAGGCTTTTTTATAACTCTCGGTTTTACCGCACACTTTTTCGTGAGCGCAACAATTACATTTGTATGAAAGGTTCATTTCTTTTCTCCTGTGTATTTATTTTTGAGTTCGGCAAGGCAACGCACGATGCTTGCGCCGTTATAATTTTGCCGAACAACATATCCAAATTCTTTTGAATATTCATCAACCCTGCAACCGATGATGATTTTATCAATATCCGCAAATATCTCCCTCGCAACCTCGCTCTTTGGTGCTACATCGACAATCGGAGCTTCAGTCATAAGTTTTCTCGCACCTCCTGCTGGTCCAACGTGTACTCGATCGTATTCAGCTATCAGATTATCAATATCAGTATATCGTGGCATATCACTGACCGCCTTTCTCTGATTGGTTATCCTGCTTAGGTGTAACTTTTCCTGTTTTTGTGTCATATTCTCCGATTGGCAGTGTTTCCAAAAGCGGGATATCAAACTTTGGGCATCGTTCTATTATTAAGTCAATACGGGCTTCCAGCTCACTTCTTTGCCCACAGCCTAACCCCGTTATACCGTCCGTTACTATAGCATAATCGCTGTTGTTATCCACAAAGAATTTTCTTCCCTTTATCTCGATTTCTTTGCCGTGGAAAAGCACCCTGTAAGCCTGTTTTGTTTCTCTATCAATCATCCTTTTCCAAAAAGGTTTTTGCCATTCCGCTTCATCAAGATAACTTTCGAAGCATTCACATTCGTTATCAAGATCAAGAGAAATCACACCCCGGTCACATTCGCCGCCGTTATACCACTTGCATTCTATTGAATGACAAAGCACGATCATTTCTGCTCACCGCCTTTCTCGGTTGGAGTCATTGACGAGATTTCGCAACACATTGTATGCAAGTTTTCGTTGTCGGTAACCTCGCATCTATCGTAAAAGGGGCAATATTTGCACATCAATTTTCTTCGCGTGTTTTCGCAACGAAGTCTTACTTCCGCAAATTCCGTTAAATCATCGTAAACTATTGTCATATCACTCGCGCCTTTCGTATATCAATCTTCTATCACCGTCAAACATCAAGATAACTACACCGAATATCTTTTCGGGGACAAATGTAAAATCTTTGGATGGGTCTGCGTATCTACTGCCAACAGTAAACTCCCCCGTAACTTCATCGTGCGATAGGACAACCTTCACATATTGGTCAAGATAATTCGTGTTCTTTACACAATGAACAATATCGCCCACTCTTGGACTGATCTCTGTATCTCTCACGAACCACCTCGGATTTGTTATGCCTATTCCTTCAAGGCAATTGCCGTGACATGGATCAAGGTATTTCATTCTTCCCCCTCCCACACGCTTGCGCTTTTACGCCCTTTGTTGTATTTGAACCTTATGTACTCCTGATGAGCTTCGGGGAGGCTGGCTATACGATCTTCAGCCCTCTCTCGCCCCTCGTCGAGTTCTTCTTGCGTCTTGCGAAAACTGCACTTGCGGCATTTCTTTTCGCTGAGTGCCGTACATAGCGTACCTCTATCAAACGCGCATCGCATGTTGTGCCTCCTTAAAACGGCAGATCGTCGTCCCTTGCATTCTCAAATGCAGGGGGCGGGGGAGTGAATGAAGGAACTGCCTCGGCATTGCTATAGTTATTATTGTTGGTGTTTCCGGATGCGTTTTTGCTCTCCAACGAGCGAACAGATGAAACACTCAATTTATAGGCTACTCTCGTGTGACCTGTATCACGGTCCTCATATTTGTCAGTATAAAAGCTTCCTTCCACACATACCAAATTGCCTTTGTGTAAATACTTACCTACAAATTCTGCGGTGGTTCCCCACGTAACGCATCTAAAGAAGTCGGCGTCATATTTGCCCTCTTTGTTCTTGTAGTCTCTTGTAACACCGAGGCTAAAATCGCATACGCTCCTTCCTTCAGGCGTTTGCTTTAATTCAATTTCAGTGCCTATGTACCCGATAAAAATACATTTGTTAAAACACTTACCCATTATTCTTTCTCCGATCTTTTTTCATTTTCTTTTTTTCTTCCTGCTCCCGGTCGTATTTAAGCATACAGGACCAAATACAAAACCATTTTGACCCTCTGCGATAACAATGGTAAGGCGCAGGGACAAATCGTTTGCCACATACAGGGCATATTCTTTCTTCAATGACCTCGCTGGGTTCATAATCAATAGTACGCTTGATGCCGCGCGGCATTTTTATACCTCCTTGCGTCTTCCGTCAAGCGACTCTACCCACGCATCGGGATAGCCATTAGGAAATATCTTTGCAAGCTCACGCTCCAGCCACGCCGTCTGCTCAGGCTCTGAGTTGAATTTTGCGGTGCGGTGATAAAGGCGCTTCCAAGCGACGAGAAATGCGAGGCACATTTCTTCGTCCCCTTCACAATTATTTTTAAGAGCTATACAAGCCATTTTAAGCCAGATTTTCTGTAGCTTGATTTCGTCCTCCACCATAGCCTCGGCTAATAGCTGTTTTGTTGCGTCCTCGGCGCAATCTCTTATGAATTGCTCTATCTTCATTTGTTCGGCATAGGACAAATCTTTAAAACACCGAGGAGCCTTTTTAATAATACAATCCATTATTCCTCCAAACTATAAACGCTATAGTGTACCTTGTCGCCGTTTCGGTTCCGCGAACTTACAATGGCGCTTCTAATTTTGTAACCTTGGTCTTTAAGGTCGGATATCCGCGAAGCAAGGCGCATTATACCGTACTCGCTCATTGCTTCCAGTGGAGTAATAGACCCGTTGGCTTTAAGATGGTTTAAGATTTTTTCACATTGAGACTCCTTGATCATAGCGTCCTCCTATAATTCAATTGGTCTGATATATCCGTCTTTTCTCAATTTCTCAAGCAAGCAGGACAAATGATAATGATTACCTTCAAACTCATACATTGGATCGCCGTCATCGTATTCCTCATGGCAAGCGTCGCAATAGTAAACGTCCTCACAACCCGAACGAGGACAGGAGCAGCAATCATCCCGGCCGCAAGCTACACATGAACTTTCACGTCTTATCATAATTACCTCACTTAATATGATCCAGCCACTTTTCAGCAGCTGTAGTCCATTCGGGAAGACAGTCCCAACCTCGTTTAGCATTGTAATCAATAAAGTTGGTTGCCTCTGTCAACGGCGCTTCCGCGCCCCGTGAATGAAAGTAATCCACAACCGCATTGAGGGTCGGAATATCACACGACTTAACATCATCCGCGCGTGTACGCGCGTGTTGTTGTTGTTGTGTTACAATAATACTTTTATTTACTTTATTTTTATTTATTTTACTTTGTGTCATTTCTGCGTCATTAACTGGGGTTTCTTCTGCATTAACTGGGGTTTCTTCTGCAATAATTTTATTTTTTTGTATGACAACATTGACATCTACCAGTGCGTACATGTCAAATTTTACCTTTTGCCGTGCCTTGTGCATCGACAATATGTATTGCTCTTGGAGTGCTACACCGGAAATAATACCCCGTTTGAACAACCCTTCATCGAGGATTTCACGTCCTACTAAGTAGTTTATTGTCTCGGTTACGCTGGTCGCCGTTGCCCGTAGTTGTGTGCAAGCTATCTCCTCGGCAATGTCCATAGCCAGCTCCTCCAAGTCGTCAAACCTGTAATAATAGCCGTTCTGATAGACCTTGCACAAAAGATTAAGATATGTCAATACACCAATCGAGCCGTGCGCCCTCCGCAAATTTTTTATCTTTTTGTTTGAGAAGAAATCAGTTACAAGAGGAAAGTAGTCCAGTCCGCATTTTATCGGACGTGCCACCGTTATACCTCCTATCTCATACTGCTATAGCACACGGAACGATATATGTGCTCACTGTCTGATCGTTCTTCGTCTGCCTTGCTTTCTTGCTTGGCGGCAAATGCATATCTGCCGCTGCCGTCCAGTTTGAAATAATCCAAGTAGTCTTGAATATGCAGCTTGCCTTGTACCGGATATCTGTCACATTTGCGCTTGATATCCCGCATCAGCTTAGCCGCCGACTGATAGGGAAGTAACAAAAGCCTTTGCAGATCCTCTATAGTCAAAACTTCCTTGGCAAATATAGCCGCCCTGATCTCGGGAGTTATGGGCTCAGTTGTTAACGAGTCCGCCACGTCTTGACATTTCATGTTTTTTTGCCTCCAATCTTTTGAAAATCTCACGCAGCGCATCTTCTGCCGCATCCTCGGGTAATATGCCGTCTGGGATAAATTTAATGAAGCTCACGACCTCACGACTCTGCATAAGCAGTCTTGCGTAAATCGTGTTTCCGTGCATTTCAATAATTATGTGGAATAAACGTTCGTCAGCTATCATCGGTATGTAATATCCTCCCGGCATTAACATCGTCAACGGTCGCGGCTTCATTGATGCACTTTGCCGCCGAAACAGGGCAGAAAAGAGAAGCGATCACCGCCGCTATTGTTTTCAAAAACGTCCTCATATTTTTATATCTCCTTAAAAATAATTCTCTTTTTTCTCCCTCGCCCGTCTGAATTTCACCGGGCGGGGGGAGATAAGATTATGATGGCTTGACAGACGCGGGGCACGACCCCGCAAGGCTCGAAACCGTCTGCCATTACCGGTCAGACACGGTGGGGGAGTGAAGCCCACCGCCGATACCGGTCTCGAAAAGGAAAATTCTCGCCCCAATGACCAAAGGGCTTGTAGCGAGGGCGTGAGTCGAACACGCCGCGCAAGTGGGGGAAGTCTTACGCTAACCGTCCTCGCCATACACTGCGTTTCCGCAGTGAAAAATTAATCTTCGTCGTTAAATTTTCTGATAAACTCTGAACCTTCGTCGTGAATAAGATCACGAGCTTCTTGATAACAATCAAGCGCTCGATTATGCGCTGTCGTCGCCGCACCTGACATATCAGGCAGCTTTTTAAGCTCCATAGCCTTATCTCCGAAATGCCGAGCCGCAAGAATTAACGCCGCTACCGTGTTTACCATATTTATAACCTCTCCAAATCCCTCGGGTCACACCGAGATGTACTTATAGGCGACACACGATCCAAACAAATGCAGCTGCAGTACCACCCGCCGTGACCGTTGGGCGTGAAGAGTAGCCCTGATATCTTTGGAAAGAATACGTCATGCCCCTTGTGCCGCACCGGCGCACCCTCAAGACACGCCGCCTTTGCTTCATCTATCGTCATTTTATCGCCCTAATATTCTCAGCAGAGAAAATACTATCGTGATACTTTATCAGCGTTCGCGCCGTGTCAAGCACTCTTTGAGCCTTTTCAGTGACGCGTCTGCCATGAAGTATGTCGGAAAGCTCCGACTTGCTAAGCGGAATGCCAAACTTCAAAATTTGTTTGATCAACCATTCCTGTTTAAGACCGCGTTCCATAAGTGCCGCCTTAATTTCAATTCCCTTATTTTCCAAAATTGATACTCCTTTCGTGAGAAAATGAACTTTTTACTATAAAAAATGAATTAAGTGAACAAAAACTGTTGACAAGTGAACTTTTGTGTGTTATAATTGGCTCAAATGTGAGCGCGAGGACCAATAATGAATGAAATTAACGATGATCATTTAAGAAACAAGTAGTTTTCAAACTACACGCCTGGATATCTCCACTCCATAATTAATGCCCGGTTGCTTTAACTCCATTTCCATCCCCCTTCCTTGCCTATATTATAGTTCATTAAGTTCAGAATGTCAAGCATTTCATGAACTTTTATTCCATTTCTACCATTTGTACAAAACCGCCAGCTCCATTTTAACCATAATAACCAAATCAAGAGAGGTGATTATATGTTTTGGCGCACTTTTGTTGACCTTTGCAATCAAAAGGGAACATCCCCGACCGCTGCAATAGTCAATCTCGGCATATCACACGGCAGCGTAACCAACTGGAAGAAAGGCAGTGTGCCCCGAGATACTACACTAAAAAAGATCGCCGACTATTTTGAAGTCACGCCCGAATACTTACTTGGCGTTGACACCGAACCCAAGAAGAATGACGAGATCGTAGCCGCCATTCACCGAATGCGCGAGGACACCGACTATCTCAAAAAGATGTTCACCCTCGGCGAGTTCTCCGAAAAGGAATGTCAGCTCGTTTCCGCATACCGCGAAAGACCTGACCTGCAGCCCATCATTGATAAGCTGCTGGATTTATAAAGGAGAGAAAAATGAACGATAATAATCATAATCAATACTATCATCAACCGTCATGCACTATTCCTACATCTGCGCTAATACTGCAAATTGTGGCATATATCGTTCTTTCAGTGATGTGTTTGGCTTTATTTGCTGGCTTTATATTGGCTGTTGACGAAAATAATTCTAATATTTTTTGGTTGTCATTGGCTACTGCCTTTTGTTTATTTGTGCTGTTTGCGTTGCTCCTTGGCTTTGCCGATCTTATAGAGTCCTCGCGTAAAACACAATTATATGCGGAGCAAATTCTCAACTGCATTAAATCAACCCCTGATAAAAATATTGAGGAAAATTAAGTATGAAAAAAGCTAAAAAGAGAATAGACCCTGAAAATCTTGAGACACCAAAGTCGGCTAACGGTCTTTACGTATGCTCAATACTCATTCGAATTGTTGCAGTAATATGTATGATACAAGGCGTGTTATTAATTTTTGAAAAATCAACTACTTGCTTTGTTTATTTTGGCGAGGCTGTGCTGGTATTTAGCGGAAGCTATATTCTCGCCGCAATATCCGATATAGTAGAAGATGTTCGTAAAATGAGATTAAAATCAGATCGTTTTTTTGACGATGATGAACCTTTACAGTGAACATTATAACTTACCAAACTAACTTTGTCAATATAAAAAACTCACTATAATTCACTTTTGTATGTTTGCATAAAATGCAAACAGTTAGTTTAGTGATTTTGACAAGAAAGGAATGAATATGTTTTGGTCAAAACTTGTACAGCTATGTATGGAAAAGAAAACAAGTCCTACAGCAGTATGTGTTGAACTTGGTTTTTCTAATGCACTCGCTGTAAAATGGAAGCGTGGCGCAATTCCTCGTGACACAACTTTAAAGAAGATAGCTGACTATTTCAACGTCCCTGTGTCGTATTTTTCAGAGCAAGACCCCCTCGAGCCCAAAGACGAACTTACCGAATATCTTGAGGAGCTTAAAAACCGCCCTGAAATGAAAATGTTGTTTTCGGTGGCTAAAGGAGCAACAAAAGAGGATATTGAAAAAACAGTTGCTATCATCGAAGCATTGAGAAAGACCGGTAATGGATGAGTTTATTTTGCGACTTGTTGATCTTCCTGTTACAGTCAACGCCGTTACTGTTCTTGACGAAAACGGAGATTATAACATTTATGTTAATGCTCGTCTTCCTGATGAGCAACAAAAAAAGGCGTTCCAACACGAGAAACGCCACATAAAAAAAGACCACTTTTACAAAGCTGATCCTGTGGAGCTTTGCGAAGCGGAAGCAAATAAAGTAATTTAAATAGGGGGATAAAATGGAACAACATTACTGTTCTCAATGTGGGAAACTATTAGAAGAAAACGACAAATTTTGCTCACAATGCGGCGCCGCTGTTGTCACACCGATAGAGGATGTACAAGAAATTCAACATTCTAAAAAACGATTGCCTAAATTAATATTATGGGTGCTATTAATCTCGCTTGTTGTAGCCATAGTTGCCGTTGTTGCACGCGACCCTTTTCATTTTTATACGTTACCGGAGAAAGAGCAAAAATGTTATGAATTAATGTTGGATGTTTCAAGAGAATTCAAAAACCCGTCATCTGTTCGTATTATATCTGGAGAGTTTAACTTTTATCCCAACACCGATCCTGATTATTGTAGTGCATGCCTTAAATTATCGGCTTCTAATGGATATGGAGCTATAACATCAGGCTACTATTTTGTGGGATATGAAGATAATGGTAATTTGTTTATTTATGATTTGGAGTACTATGGAGAATATGACGAATATATTAATTCTTTAATAGAGGAATGCTACGAAACTAATAGTTTTGATGTAAAAAAAGTAAATTCAGCATTAGCAAAATATTGGAATGATAAATAAAAAAGTATAGGGCGCACCGCTGCAACGATGCGCCCTGCAGGTACTATAAATAACTTCTCAACAATTTCAAAATCAAATCCAAAAGCTCAAAGTCGTGCGTGCTATTGATTAGCTCAATGATACGTTGCTTAATCTGGTCTGACTCATCCATACCTTGTTTTACCTTTCAATTACTTACAGTGTTCCTGCTGTGAGCAAATTATAGCACAAGGATAATTAAAATGCAACTGTCAATTTTAGTCTTTTGCCGTCCACTTTTGAGCTGAAAAAGAAAAGGAAGGTATAAAAATGATTGACAGTATGACCATTCATGCGAAGTTGCACGCGCTTCACGTCAAATCGGGACTTTCATATGCGAAAATCGCGCAGAAAAGTGACGTACCGGAAAGCACCGTGAAAAGAATACTTAACGGCACCACGCTGAATCCTCCCGCGGCTACCGTTATAGCCATCACTTACGCAATGGGCGGTACGATCTCCGATATCTTTGACGAAGATACGGTCCTCAACCTCGACCCCAATAACCCTACCGTTACATACGAAATGCGCCCTCTCACTCAGCAGGAAGTGCTGAAAAGCATAGCTACAACATTTTCGCCCGTAAAATTTGCGATCATAGCATCTGTTATGCCTCTTGAAGATGCCGACTGCATTGACATTCTTCGGCACTTGACAGCTATCACCGCAGAAAAAGCGGCGCTCCAAAAGGATAAAGATAATTAAAGTTTAAGGAATATATGGCAGACGAAAAAATATATTATATCAACTCCACCAAGTATACCACACTTGAGCGCAACACAAAGCGCAACGGCAAAGTCTACGATATCCAGTTCAGAGTGATCGACATTGCCGATACCACCCTCACCGAGCGCCAGCGCAAGCTGTCGGGATTTAAGACCAAGACAGAGGCAAAGCAAGCTTATACGGATTTTATCACGACCTATTGCGTAAGGCTGACAAAAGAGCTTCGCGCAGGTATCGAACGCAAAAACAGGGAAGAGCAGGAACGTCAAAACAGTCCTACACTGTCACAAGCCTTTGAGCAGTATCTAAAGGCTATGGAAGGACAAATTAAAGAAAGCTCAGCCGTAACCAAGGAAAACCGTATTCGTATGCACGTGCTGCCGTATTTTGCTCCTGAGACAAAAATAAACGACATAGGTACAAAAGAGCTGTACGCATGGCAAGACGATATGTGGGCGAAAAAACGTGACAACGGCCAGCATTATTCAAGTGAATATCTCCGCTCCGTGCGCGGCGCGTTTTCTGCTTTTATGGAATGGTACGCCTCCCGAAACGAGCGAGAAAACCCATTCAAGAAAGTCAAGAGACCTAAGAAACGCGCAAAGCAAAAGAGAATGAACTTCTGGACTGCCGAGCAGTTCGCGCAGTTTATAAACGTGGTGGATAACCCAATGTACCACACTATGTTCACTATGCTTTTTTACACCGGGCGAAGAATAGGCGAGGTAATGGCACTGTCGCCCTCAGATATTAGCCGTGACGGCATTATATTCGATAAGACGTACACAAACAAGACCAAGAACAAATTGTACGACATAACCACAGCCAAAACCGACAAGGTGGGCGTCACCCCTATATGTCCTACGTTGCGCCGAGAGCTTGAGATATACCCGGCAGACCCAAATGCAAAATTTTTCTTCGGCGGTGAAGATCCAATACCGCCGCAGACCATACGAAATAATTTTTACAGATACTGCGATCTTGCGGGACTTGAAAAAATAAGGCTTCACGATCTGCGGCATAGCTTCGCCTCGATGCTCATCCACGAGGGCGCAAACCTAATGGTAGTCGCCGATCTGATAGGCGATACCGTGGAGCAAGTGGCAAAGACCTACGGTCATATGTACGACAGCGACAAAAAGAAAATTATATCAAAGTTATAAGCTCAATCGTGCACCAAACTTTGCACCAAATATTTGCACCAAAATCAGAATTATTGCAATAAAATACGCTTTAGTTGTTGTGTAAAATATCACAAAAACAAAGCAAAAAATCACCCAACTTTAGCACTTATGCACTAAAATTGGGTGATTTTTCATTTTTGGTGGAGACAGTTGGACACTATTCGCCACTATATATAGTGTTTGGCTTAAGCGTCAACTTCAATATATAGTGGTATTTTGTTCTTTGCCTCTTTTTTGCACCATTTCACACATTTTTGCCATAAATATTATACTATATTTAGGCTCTGATGTCAAGTAGTAAGCGGCACATCTACGCTCGCCTGAAGATCGCCCTCATAGAAGGTCGGTGCTGTGTTGGCTGCAATAACCATAGGAGTGGTTAACTCACCCCAAAGGAATGCCGCGCCTGTCGCGCTTGTAGACAAAAACCAATAATTCATTGGTGCGCTTTCGGTGCTCCACGCTTCACGAGCAGAGTGCATACGGATTTCGGCATTGTTTGTAATGACACCACCCGTTGCGGTAGAAAAGCTCTGCGTGTCTGCATTTGCACCACCGACTATTTCGCGTTGGTAAGACTCGGCTGTAGGCTCGCCTGTTACCGCGCCTGTGCTTGCATCGGGCGCATTTTGGCACAACCCTATGTAGACAAAATTCGGGCGCGAGACTGCGTTTGACAGTCCAAATCTCGTATTCAGATACGCATTAGCTTCAGTATGAGAAATAGGCATATTATATCCTCCTTTTCGGTCATTGACCGTTATTTTTATAGTTTTAACACATTTGTATAAAAAAGTTATTCACTACTGCGCTGCAACAATATATTTCTTCAAATTTGTGTTCGACCATGGCGCCGAGGCAATCCATGTGGAGTATAGTGCTGCAGGGACTATGATTGTCAGCGGATTTGATGTTGAAAATGCGCTGTAACTTGCAAGCGCGGGAACAGCCGTAAAATGTGAAAAATCAAATGTAAGTGCGCCGCAAGCATAGAATGCCGTTGTTTCAATGTTCGTTATGGTATTGGGAATTGCAAAGGGTTGTAAGGAATAACAATAATAGAACATATATTGTGGAATTATTGTTAAGCTATTTGGCAATACAACATATTTGAGAGAATAACAATAACTAAACGCATATGTTCCAATGCTTGTTAGGCTATCGGGCAATACAATGCTTTGTAATGACTTGCAATATTGAAATGCATAATTGCCAATACTGTTCAAATTGCTTGAAAAAACAATTTTGGGTAAGCTCCAACAATTAGTAAATCCATTATAGCCAATAGTCACAACCCCGTTAAGCGGTGACAGATTATACATAGCGATACAATAATTAAATGCAGATTGTCCAATGCTCGTTACGCTATCAGGAATAACAACTTTCTTCAGATTAGTGCAATTACTACAACAATAATCTGGGATTGTTGTCATACCATCGGGGAAATCTATCTTTTCAATGCCGGTTTGATAAAATGCCCTACTCCCAATGCTTGTTACGCTGTCAGGAATGTTGATGTTTTTTAGTTGCGTATTCTGATTAAATGCATATATCCCAATGTTTGTTACCGTATTGGGTATTGATACGGTATTTAATGAACGGCAATAAGTATCGCATACATAATCACCAATTGTTGTGCAACCTCGGGGGAAAATAACACATTCAAGTGAATCGCATTGATAAAAACCGTTCGTCCCAACGCTTGTTATGCCATTGGGAATTGTAATGCTTTTTAAAAAGTTCAGCGAACGAAATGCATTAACGGGCGCAAGTATTGACCTCGCGCCAACATGTATTTTTTTCACTGCATTAAGAATACTTGTGGTGTTTTTTATAAAATAATTATTTGCGTTAGTGTCATCTCCAAGCGTACACGTGCAACCGTCTGCAACCTCAAATGAGACAACATATTCACCTGCTACTGAATACGTGTGATTAACGAGTATAACGCTCCCGGCCGTGGACGATGTTTGGGGAGCAGACCCGTCGCCCCAATCTATTGTTACGCCATTAGCAACAGTCTGTTTATAATTGAAAGACATTGTGTTCCCATTCGCCCCAACAACAAAATGAACCCTTGTTTTCCCGTCATCGGTGATATATGTTGCCCCAACGGTCAGTTCTCTTGTGGTGTTCTGCACCCCTTCGAGGGTATAATTCCACCCTTGACATATCAATCCTTCCTGTGTCGGAAGTTCAGGGAGTGCTGTCAACGCATTGGCTTGCGATATAGTGTATGAATAAAGCAAAGTTCCGTCATAATCGTAGAAGTTTACTAATTCTTCGTCGCCTCCACCACCGCCGCCGCCCTCAAACGTGCCAACCACTCCTGCAATATTAACATCTTTAACGATATTATCGGGGGTAAGCGTTGACGGCTTCTGAATGATCGCCGATTTTACAAGCGTTCCCTCGGGAGCATTAACGGTTTGGTCACCGTCTGCCAAGTCGAGCGTTATGGGAACATTCTCAACGGCTTGACCAGCCGTGAAAATCTGTGTTCCATTGGGAGTGTTGAGCTTTATTTGTTCGCTCGGCACTTCGTAGGTCACATTAGCGCCGCTACGGTCTTTGAGAACTACCGCAAAAGCGGCGGATGCTTCGACTTGGTATACCTCAACCGTGTGTTCTGTGGAAGCTGTGTCGGTCAATGCGGCAACTGCCCAATAATAGGCTCCTGTCGCATTACCGTTCTGGTCTGTGTCGGGCATTATAGTGACAATAAACGGCTCATTGTTGCCCGTACCGCCAAACGCGGTACAGTTACCAACCGCCATACCGTTATCCATAGCGGCAAGTCTTTGAGGCGCACACTCATATGTATTACCATCAAACTCAACAAAAACATTGTCATTAATGCCGTCTTGCCAAGCCCAAAACATTTCTTCTGTAGTCAGTATCGAAAGCGCATAAACACCTAAGTTGGTCAATGCCGTGGTGCCCGTATAACTCGGTAGCAATATATTTTCAGCCATCAACTCACCTCCAATACTCCGTCAACGACTTGCGCACTGTACGCTTGACGGATATATAATGTGCCGTCTGTGTCGATAAACGGCAAATACCATATGCTTAACTTACCGTATGTGTCGGTAAAAATTTCAACTTCGCTGTTTGTTTCAACAACGCCGAGGAGGGTTGCATCACCCTCTGTGTAAGTGGGAATGACGGTTTTTCCTGCATTGTCAACCACTTCCGGGACGTTAACTGCTCCCGTTGCATAAATGTCTGTAAAAGCAGAACCAATCATTCCGAGGATTTCTAACAGAGTAAGTATTGTAGCGGAAACGTTCACAGATATGTTGGTTGCGCCGTCTAAAACGGCTACATCCAAATTACGCGCTTCGCCGACTGCATATGTAATTATTCCTATTGCCTCTTTTATAGGCATTTGAACGATATTTACAGACTCACCAGATCCACTTGTGCGTATTATTATATCTGTGTCGCCGCCGCTATTTATGATCGGCAAAGTGTAACCGGTAAGCGTAGATGTATTGATTGACAATTCTACATCTGACGCGCCGCCGTTGATGGTAGCAAGCAAGCGAACTTGACCCGCTTCATAAACTTTAATTTCGATATCCCCGGATGAATTTATCGATTGAAGCAAATCAAGGTCTGCCAATCCGTATACGTTGCTTTCTCCCGAGCCCTCAAGCTGAACAATAGGCGCAGCGTACAGATCGCCAAGACCGTTTACCGCCGCTTCGCCATTGCCCGAAAGCCTAAACACCGCCACGGGAACCAGCACGCCACTTCCAAATGTGTCGATTTCAGCAAATCCCGAAAATACAACTTGACCTGTTATGGACGCTTTTCCAAGCGCGTATGTCTTTAACTCGCCATAGCCTATAAGGCTGATCTTAGTCGCAGACTCCCATATTATCACGTTGTCCTTGTATATGCGGATTATTTCATTGAGACCGTAGAATAGCTTTGTTATTACCACGGTATCACCTCTAACTTACCAAATATACGACAGAAGGGTTTACCGCGCCGTCAGACACGAGGTTTTGATATTCTGTCTCGGTGCACGTGACAATGTAGGATGTGCTCTCCTTGAGCTGGCCGTTATTCTCCAGCTCCTGATATTCAGCGAGCGTCAAAATAACCGACGTGTTTATTCTATTTAAAGCATCGTCAAGTCTTGTGCCCTCTGGGCCTACCTGTATATCTTTTGCTTCCATAAGCGGAAAGCTGCCGTTATTCTTCGGCTTCAAGCCGCCTATAAGCTCTATACTGCCTTGATATTCCATTCCAATACCTCCTTACGACACGTTAACTACGGTGTCGCCAAGATCAGCGTTTACGGAACGGTATATATTGTAGCTCTGCTCATATTCCGACTCATTGGTGAAGGGAATAGTCGCCACCAGTTCGAAACCACCCGTAAAGCCGCCTACGGTAAACGTACAGTTGCCATAAGACACGGGAAGGCAATAGTATATGTATTCGTCTGCCCCTGCATTGACTTCAAACTGAGGCAATTTGCTGCCCCTCAAAACGCGCGTAAACGCAAGTATAAAATCACTGTCGTATACGTCCGACGCGACACCCACGCCGTAATATACGCCATTGTAAAAGTTAATTCTTGTGGTGGCTGACGCTGTAGCCCCTCTCTCGTCTGTGGCTACCAACGTCCACGTCTTTGTACTCGTAACAGGTCCCGCAATCGTTGTACCGTCCTCCGACGCGCTTATTACGTTTCCGTCCAGTGTAAGCGCTGTAGCGGCTTTATTTAGCCTCCACGCCAACGCGATATTACTAAGGCTTCGCCCGATCTCTACGACAGATCCAACGCTATTAGTGAAACTCTCAATTGCAATCTCGACGTAGTTGATATCTTCAATGATCTGCGTTATCTGATCGTTAATATCACCAAGGGACTCGTCTACCTCTGCAAACTTATCGCCAACAGCCGCAGCATCCGCAGCCTCTCCCGCTTTACTTAAAGTATCGTCTACCTCGATTTCATCACTTACCTGCAGCAGCATCCAATAGCTATCCCAGCCGTTTGTCACTCCCGGCTCCACGTTACTGTTTGCGCTCTTCGCTATATACGCCGCGCCATTATGAGATACGATGTTTAACTGCTGATATGTCGTCCACGCAGCCCAAGCCCCTTTCGGCACGGGCGCTGTAATTCCTATTTCTTCTGTTCTTCTGTTCCTGTTCATTTTCTCGCCCTACCTCCAAAAAACAAAATGAGCCGAACACTATCATGTGCTCAGCCCACTCGCTGCTTATCAGTACCCACTTGTACTGACGTTTATTATTATCGCCTCTATTATACCATATATTCCGCAAAAAGTAAAGATGTTTATGTAAATTTGTTTTGTACGCCTTTTGCACCCTAAACCATAGACGTTATATATATGCCCCATAGCTGCCCTGTATTTGCCCTGTGGCTGCTCTATATATGCTACGGTTATAAACATACCCCCACCTTGCAAGCGTTGTCTGTGAGGGCGTAGGAAGTATGGGGAGGGGTAAAGAGCTAAGCCCCGTGCATTGACCGTTTGCACTTCTCAGAGTTAAAAACCACCCCCCGCCCTTGATTGGTTGTGATAATATATAATTATCAAAAGCAATCAGCGCAAGAGGAGCAGGGAAACGGCACCGGCAACAGTTCCGGCAATGGTCCGCGCGTGCGTGCCATGCATACAATAATTGTTAAATTATGGCTGTAAATTATTGGCAGAACATCGCGCGTGAATAAAGTATTTTATAACTTAATAACTGCATGTAATTTGAGTATCAATATTAAAAGTAGAGTAATCAAATAGAAGTAGAGTAAATATAAAAAATAGAGAAAAGATATAAATAATAATATTATAATATAACGCGCGCACGCGCATATAAATATATAATAATAAAATCCCCTCTATACCTTTATTTCCCTATAATCCCCCTTTTTCCTTTTCTCCCCTTTGGGCGCGTTGTTGGTGCTGTGGTTCGTGGTCTCGGCTCTGATGGTTGTGGTTTATGGTTTGTAATATCCTACAAAAATACGGGTATTTGGGGCACATTATAAAATTTATTGCTTGCTCTGTGGCTTTATG